>JGI11944J13513_1000274_pt1 | contig 55738 bp, 50 predicted proteins | sample TerdegcoTASludge_FD_13513 | JGI IMG/M metagenome (IMG submission 13513) | reverse complement strand
CATCCCTTCGATGTGGTCGAGATGAAAGTGGCTCAAAAAGAGGTATACGGGCAGGTCATCATGGATGTGAAAGTCCGCCTTGCTTATGCCATTTCCCGCATCCAGGATTATGTGGTATTTATCGGAGTTGATCAGAGTACATATCGTGTTGCCAGTATCGCTATCATACCAGCCGTTGGTGCCAAGAAATATGATCTCCATCGTCTCTGCCTCATCGTATCAATAGATCAGCGCTCGGCCGTGCCGATATCCTCGCCATTCGGGGCCCGCGATGTGTCAAGAGCCCCCTTCTCCCAGAGGGTCTCTCCTTGATAAGAGATGCGCCTGATACGATGAATGGGTATGAACTTCGTCTCCAGACCCGAACTGATCTCTATTATGCCCTGCTCAATCTTGATTATCTCCTCTCCGGAAAATGTTGACCTGTCGCCGGGAGCGCCCCGGTTCAGATACTCGATCCTGGCTTTTGAGAGGTCATACTGGGGATCATGGATGAGACGGAGCAGGAGGGCGTGACTGGTCCTCATAATTGATCGATATCCTTTTTCGGTCATGCAGGCTTGTTATCCTGTCACCTCTATGCTGCCCGCTATCCTGTCCTCCAGGCACCGTCTTTCAGATCGGGATGGGGCATCCTGCCCTCATAGCCGCACATCTGGCAGCAAATCTTAATCGTCAGTCCGTCTATGCTCCGGGCATTGGCCACATATCCGCATCTAGGGCAGTTGGTGAGAAAATGAGTTCCTGGCATCGTTCCTCCTGTTCATACTGATCCTCGAAGCATTCTTTATTCGTCGTCCTTGCTGCTGGCCTTGATGCCCGCCCCGGCAAGCTCCGCCCCTATCAGCTCGTTTAGGAGGCCGGCGCGAATCTGCTGGGCATAGTTCCATAGATCAGGGCCGCATTTGCCGCAGTTCTTGGAGGACTCCTCCAGGATTCTGACCAGATCGAGCAGAGAGCGATACATCAGGGGAGCAGCATCCTGGAGCTTATGCTCAAAGGGGCTGGGGATCCCGGATGCAGAAAGCAGTATGCAGTCCTCCTGCCTCCAGGCCATGCAGCCTTCTTGCAGGCATTCCCTGCCTACAAATGGACAGGCTTTATTTTGAAGGGACAATTGGAATCACCATAGCGAGAGCTTCTGTGAATAGACTTTTGTGATTCGGTTTGTTGAGATGGTTTATATTCGACTTTCAGCAAGTTAGCTCTTTCCCTGCATTCTCCTTAATTCAACCATCTCCATCAACCTTATCGGGAAAGCTTAATAGCTCAGAAGCGGTGACTAACTCATTAGATGGGCTCGTAGGGTAGTGGACATCCTAGCGGGCTTCGGTGACTCTTGTCGAAGATACCCGCTGACCTGGGTTCGAGTCCCAGCGAGTCCGTTGTTTTTTTCTTCGAGTTGATACTGGCGAGAATATAAATTCCCGCATAGGAATAAGCATCTTAATAGGTATTTATCCTTCCAGAAAAGGATATAGGAAAAGGGCATAGGAGCGAGAAAAAATGGGGAAATTCAAAGCAGCATTTATGTTTGTAACGCCGGATTCTGATCCACAGGAGCATATTGCCAGGCTGTCCACTCCCGAGGTCCTGGACCTGACAATAGTCGGGGTCAGGGATTATGATCAGGCTGCCGGGGTGGCGAGGGAACTGATTGAGCAGGGAGTGACCGCCTTCGAGCTGTGCGGCGGCTTTGGTCATGCAGGAGTGGCGAGGGTGGCAGAGGCGGTTGCAGGAAGGGCAGTGGTGGGAGTGGTTCGCTTCGACCACCACCCAGGGATGGGAAACAAGAGTGGCGATGAGCTCTTCCTGAAACAGGATTGAAGGGATGGCGTGAAAGTAGATGGACCTTTTCGGCAAGAAGAAGCTGGAAGAGCGCATAAGCGAACTGGAAGAGCGCATAAGCGAGCTGGAAGAGGCTTTGGCTGCTCGAGAACGGGAGAAAGAGGAGCTGGTGCGCAACCTGGATAAAAAGGAAGAGAAGATTAAAAGGCTGGCCAGCGCCAATCAGGAAGCAAACCTGGCCTTAAAGGCCATTGAACAAAAGCTATTGCTGAAAGCACCTACCTCCAGTAGCATAGAGAAAAAAGAAGAACCTACGTCAAGGCTCCAAGAAGCCTGGAAGCCGGGAAAAAGGGAGTTCGATATCCTCCTTCAGAGGCTCAAAGCAATCCGCTCCCCTAAAGAGGATCTGCTGGTCTCCGCCTTTTCCGGTTCCGTGCCTGAGGACGCCGTCCTTCCGCCGCAGATAAGGGAATCGGCGAATGAGGTTAAATCCGAACGGGGCAGGATAATCATCTATTCTCCTCAGCTCTTTGCATTGCAGCTCATTCCCCCTTTTCCTATCAAGGAGAGCGCATCCTGGGAAGGAAGCACCTTTCAGCTGGGATTGGTTGAGGAGATGATGGATACACCAGTCCTGGTCGTATCCGCCCATGCGGGCAGTACCTTCCTGGGGGTGGCTTTGAGCCCTGGTGCCTTTGAGGTGAAAGAGCTGGTGGAAAGCCAAGTAAAAGAGAAGCACTCCAAAGGTGGGTGGAGCCAGAAGAGATTTGAGAGGCTGCGCGAGGAGGATATCAAGAATCATATCGATCTCGTCCTGGATAGACTGGCCCAGATGGAGGCCAAATACGGTATCATCGCTAAGTACGCGGTCATGGGGGGAGAAGAGAGCCTGGTCCGGCAAATCAAGGACTCCATCCACCTGCCCCTGGTAGAGCGAAAGATGGAGAAGCATGATGAAAAGGATATTGACTCTCTCCTAGAAGAGGTCTATGGATTCACATGCTACCGCATTGAGATATAGCGAGGATCAATGATATCCAAGAAGGCTGTGAACAAAGAGAATGGTAATGAAGAAACAGAAGAGCTAGAAGAGCTCGCCCGCTCCAGGGACTGGCATGTGAGACGAAAACTGGCCTGGAATCCAGATACGCCGGAGGATATCCTGAGCTTTCTCGCTCGGGATGCGGTGCAGTGGGTGAGAGAGGCGGTGGCCGGCAATGCCCGCACCCCGCCTTCCACTCTGGCCCGGCTGGCTGAGGACAGCTCGGGGTTTGTGAGAGCGGCCGTGGCCCTGAACGGCAATGCCACCAGCGAGATGCTCGAGTCTCTGGCCGGGGACGAGATGACCGACTACGACTGCACCCTGGGAAAGAACCGCTATCTAGTAAAGGAAGCAGTGGCAAAAAGCCCCAATCTTAACCCCCAGACCCTGGAATTTCTCGCCCGCGACTCAGATGAGCATGTGCGCGCATCAGCCGCCAGCAACCCCCTCCTAACTGCAGAGCTGATGAAGAAGATGGTCCGGGATGTGAGCTGGCTGGTGAGAAACAACATCGCCAGAAATCCATCCACCCCTGAGGAGCTTTTGACCTATCTATCTGCTGACAGGATCATGGACGTCCGGGCTACGGCAGCACAGAATCCTCGCACCCCTGCCGAGGCGCTGGCCACCCTGGCCAGGGACAGGAGCTGGGAGATAAGAGAGGCGGCTGCTCGCAATCCCAGGCTTGAGGGAAAGATCCTGGATGAGCTGGCAGGCCACTGGTCCTGGGTGGTGAGGGAGGCGGTGGCTAAGAATCCCAACACACCGGCGGAAACCCTGAAGAGACTGGCCGATGACCCAGACCAGAGTGTGCAGAAGGCGGCCAGGAGTCGGTTAGACTGATCACGCATGTGGATCCTTCTATATTACGGTTTTTCGCTGTTTTCCATGGGTAACCCGTGGCCGCCATCTCTCTCGTCTTTGTGCCTCCGTGCCTTTGTGGTGAAATCGGTATGCTTGGGGCTCACCATAAAGGCACCAAGGCACTAAGAAAAATTCTCTGCCGTACATCGCCCACACAATTTAGCGTTGAGCCTCAGTTAAATCCGCTCATACAGCGTCGTCCTCTGCACCGCCTTCCGTCCGCAGCTCTCGATCAGCTCTACGATCTCCTCTGCGGAGATGCCCGGCTCCTCGCAGGAGTTGCGGGCGATCTTCTCGTCCATCAGGGTCCCACCCAGGTCGTTTGCCCCCCACATGATGGCTGCTCTTGCCGCCTCCCTTCCCAGCTTGGTCCAGCTCGCCTGGATGTTGGTGATGGCTGGATAGAGGGCCACCCTGGCCAGGGCATGCATCTTCAGCCGGTCAAGGAGATCCGCTCCCGGGACGGTCCTCCCCAGCAGATTGTTCTCCGGGATGAAGGGGAGGAGGACCAGCTCGGTGAAGCCTCCGGTCTCATTTTGAATTCCCTTCAGGACCTGCAGGTGCTCCAGCCGGTCTTCCATCCTCTCCACATGGCCGAAGAGGATGGTGGAGGTGGAGGGAATTCCGAGGCGATGAGCAGTGGTGATGATCTCCTTCCACTCTTCGGTCTTCAGCTTCTCCGGGCAGATCACCTGCCGGACGGAATCAACCAGGATCTCTGCCGCCGTGCCGGGCATGGACCCCAGACCGCTCCTCTTCAACTCCTTCAGGCAGTCTTTGACCGGCAGATCGGAGTTGCGGGACATATGCAGCACCTCCATAGGGGAGTAGGCATGAAGATGCAGCCGGGGATGGTTGCTGCGGATGACCTCCAGGATGGCGCAGTAGTCCTCCAGGAGCATACCGGGAGCAAGGCCTCCTTGAAGGCAGATCTCTGTTGCTCCCTGCTGCGCAGCCTGGTCCGCCCGGCTGAGGATCTCCTCGGTTGAGAGGCAGAATCTCCTGCCATGCTTAAAGGAGCAGAACTTGCAGCTCCCTGTGCACTGGTTGGTGAAGTTGATATTCCGGTTTATGACAAAAGAGACCTCATCCTTGCCGCTCTTCTGGCGCAATAAATTGGCTAGGCGGTATAGCTTCACAGGCTCTGACCATAGCCTCTTGAGCAGGTCATGATCATTGCCGGGACTATCTGGTGAGGGGCATACCCCTTCCATCTCCGGGAGATCTGAGGCGATCAACGATTCTCACACTTCCTGAGGGCAATATTTGCAGAGAACTGCAATGGGATATATATGGAATTGTTGCCTGTCGATCGGCATCTGGATGTCTCTCCTCATCCTTTGTGTTCTGCTCTCCATTATGCTCTGTATCTGTATTATGGCTCCTCGGTGTTTTGTGTGGGTATTGTGACTCAAATTTGGGGCGCGATTCCCTTGCCTGCCTCAAAAGAAAGAATCATGCTGTTTTGTGGTGAAATCGGTATGCTTAGGCCTCACCACAAAGACACCAAGGCACGAAGAAATTCTCTGCGCTACATCACCCTCACAATTTAGCTAAGAGACTTATTTTATGAGCAATGCTCGGCGTCCTGCTCAATGCTCGCTATCCTCCGCTCTTTGGGAATCTGACTTGCCAGCAATCCGCGCGCGTATAGACCGCATCCGAGCACCTCTTCTCTATGAAATACCACCACATAACCGGAATCCGCGTCCGATTCAACCGCCAGGGTCCTGCCCTCCATGAAGCTTCTGGCATCATCTGCATCCAGGCGGATGAGATTCTTTGTGGCATATTGGCCGAAGACCTGCAAGGCGCTGGTAGTGGGCTTCCAGGGGCGGTCCTTAAGGTTCATGATGCGCATTCCGATCGCTTCGTAGCTGAGCCTGGGGAGGATGGCATCATTGGTCGCCCAGACGCTATTCGCCTTCTGAAAGAAGATATAACCGGAGAAGACAGACTCAGGGATGCCAAACCGCTCCCCCCAAAGGTCTGCTACGAAGGACCTTTCCAGGGGCTCAAAGATGTTCCTCTTTCCGGACGAGTTTGGCGACAAAGAATCCTCCTGTATCATTGAGATGGGGGTAGTAACGGGCAGTCTTGTATAGCTCCTGGTTCAAGTTCTTGCCGCTCCATTCGGTTATTCCCGGACAGGCCACTAAACCCGGAATCGATATTCTCTCCAGCCGGGCCAGGTCAAGGACCTTCTCCACCACCAGCTCATTCTCCTCTGGGGCATAAGTGCAGGTGGAGTAGACCACTGTGCCTCCTGGTTTTGCGAGACGGATGGCATTCTTTAGCAGGTCGACCTGCAGCCGGTGCAGATCCATCGACCTCTTGCTGCTGCTCAGACACAGGACCCCGGGACCCCTCCTCTCCCGGCCTTCGCTGGAGCAGGGGGCATCCACCAGCACCCGGTCAAACTGGACGGGGCGCAAGGGAAATCTGCGGCCGTCATAACGGGTGATGGCAACGTTCATGACCCCCAGCCTCTCGCAGTTCGAGCGCAAGGGAGCGATCCTGGCCAGCGATGGCTCGTTGGCGATCACCCTCCCTCGGTTGTTCATCATCTGAGCGATCTGGCAGGTCTTGCTTCCGGGAGAGGCGCACATGTCCAGTACCAATTCTCCTGGTTGGGGATCTGCCACCAGAGGCGGGACCATGGACAGCTCCTCCTGGATGTGGATGTAGCCTAAAAGGTTCTCTACCAGCTTTCCCGGGCTCTTCAGATTCAGTTTCAGGCCCAGGGGATACCAGGAAAATCTTTGATAATCAATCCCTGAATCGCTGAATCGGTCCAGCAGGGCAGATCTCTCGATCTTCAGGGTGTTGATCCGGCAGGAGCTGGGGAGGGGCTGGCTCTGCACCGCCTGGAAGCCATCGAAGTCCGGTATCATATCCCTGTACCTTTCCAGCCATTCCATGTTTTTGCAAGAATGCGTTATGGCAGAAATAGATTGGCATAATTAAGTTGGCCTGATTGAGCAAAAGAATTTAATAGTGGGATGTCCAGGCCAAAACCAGCGCAAAACTGTTTTCTGGTTTTCGCGAAGGACGGTGATGCAATTTGGCAGGTTATGATAGAGATAGGTCCTCTATGAGCACTCCTGCTCCGGTAGAAGTGGGCGGAGAGTACGATGTCAATATCGAGGACATTGCTCGCGAAGGCGACGGCATTGCCAGGGTGGAGGGGTTTGTGATCTTCGTGGCCGATACCAAAGTGGGCGATGCAGTCAGAATCCAGATCGACAAGGTGATGAGGCGCTTTGCCATAGGCCATAAGATTTAGCTTAAATATGATCCAGGCCAATTGATAATTGATACCGATGGATCCCACTTTAGCTCAGACCGGCACGGATGCTTTCAGCAGCCTGCTCAACAACGCCTGGTTCATAATATTCATACTGCTTTTTCTGGTGCCGATGCTGCAGAGAAACTATCTGCAGGCGGAAAGAAAGCGGGTTTTAGCCCGGCTGGGCAAATCCAGAGGCACCCAGGTCATAACCCTGATCCACCGCCAGGAGACGATCAGCTTTCTTGGCATTCCCCTTGCCCGGTACATCGATATCGAGGACAGCGAGAAGGTCTTAAGGGCCATCCGCCGGGCGCAGAAGGATGTCCCCATAGACATCATCCTTCACACCCCAGGTGGCCTGGCCCTGGCCGCCACCCAGATCGCCATGGCTCTCAAGTCCCATCCCTCCAGGAAGACGGTGATAGTGCCCCATTATGCCATGAGCGGGGGGACGCTGATCGCTTTTGCCGCCGATCAGATCGTCATGGATCCCCATGCCGCCCTCGGACCGGTCGATCCTCAACTGGGAGATGCCCAGGGCGCTTATCCCGCCACATCCCTCCTGGCGGTGGCGGAGAAGAAGAAGATCGATGAGATGGACGATAAGACCCTGGTTTATGTGGAGGAGGCGAGAAAGGCTCTGGCCCAGATGAGAGGCCTTTTGCGGAAGATCCTGGAGGGCAAATGCGGCGATGCCGCCAGGCTGGAGACGATCATAGAGGAGTTCGTCTCCGGAAAATACACCCACGACCACCCTTTCATGGCGGAGGATGCCCGCGCCCTGCTGGGGGATTGCGTCCAGACCGACGTGCCAGAGGAGGTCTATTCCCTGATGGAGCTGTACCGCATGGAGATGGGCAGGAGCCGGCCAGGGGTGGAGTATGTGCCGCTTATGAGAGACCGGCACTGAAAATGAGAGATGATGGGCGAAGATAGCCCATCATTTCAATACGATTTTCTGATTTATGATTTCTATCTTTTTTTGCATCATTAGACTTCAAGCTATCTGCTTTCCTGCTGCCGGTCCCCACATGGCATTGTAGATCTCTGTGACCTTGACCATGACGCAGGCCTTGGCCGGGAGCTTGTTGTTGACGCCATGCACCCAGGTCTTCATGGCCTCATAGTCCACTCCTTCCTTGCAGACGGTAGCACTGCCCTTGATCTGGAAGGACTTCTTGGTCTCGCCATTGTAGCACAGAACGGATATCTTGGGGTTCTCCGCCAGGTTCTGGGCGGTCTTGTAGAAGAAGTTGTCCGCAATCATCAGCGTCTCATCGTCTATGATCTTGAGCAGCCCTACAAACACCACATTCGGGACTCCCGATTTGCTGGCAGTGGCGATGGGGACGGGCTTTTGCTTCTCCAGGGTCTCTTTAACATCGGCTGGCATTTTCACCATATAATTCACCTTGTTGCTAATAGAAGTCTGCATTCAATAAATACCTGAGCTTCAAATATCCTATCCTGCTCAATTTTTTAATTCATTTATCCCGGCAGGCCTGCAGAAAGTGGGCCGGGAAGCCCCGAAAGGATGCGCTGTGAATATGGGAGTAGCAGGCCACCAGGTTTCCAATTTTGATGCCATCCCAGCCGTCGGCAATACCCGTGCCCCGCTCCAGCCGGATGGCGTAATCCACCTTCGCCTTCTGATCTATCACCATCTCCGAATGGTGGAACTCGTGGCCCATGATATACTCGCCCTTCCTTCCCAGAGGGGAGTCCTTTGCCAGATGGCCGTGCACATAGCTAACGGTTCGCCTCTTCCCCTTCCTCGCCTTACCTGGAACCAGCCCTGCCATCTCCTGAGGCTCTCCGTCCCACTCGATCTCCTCACTCAGGTACATCAGCCCGCCGCACTCCCCATAAATAGGAATCCCTCTCTCATGTGCCTTCTGGATCGAGCGCAGAAAGCTCTGGTTCTCAGACAGCTCCCGGGCATATATCTCAGGATAGCCCCCGCCGATGTAGATCCCATCCACCTCCGGCAGAGAGCGGTCATGCACCGGGCTGAAGGGAACGATCCTCGCTCCCGCCAGCTCCATCAGCTCCAGGTTGTCTTTGTAGTAGAAGTTGAAGGCCTCGTCATGGGCGACACCGATCGAGAGATCCCGCCCGAAATCGTTTTTCAGATAGAGGTCCAGCTCGATCTCGGGCAGCGGCTCAGCCTCGCGGGCTATCTCCTGGATTCTATCCAGGTCCAGGCCCTCCTCCACGATCTGCCTGATTCGGTCTACCCTCTCTTCGAAGCCCTCATGGCGGGTCTTTCCTTCCAGAACCGGCACCAGCCCCAGATGGCGCATGGCCAGGTGCATATCCTCATTGCGCCGGATGGTCCCCACCACCTCCACCTTGGCGTAGCGCTCGATCTCCTTTATCGCCTTATCTGCATGCCTGGCCGAGCCCACCTTGTTCAGTATCACTCCTCTGAACTGAACGGCAGGATCATAGTCCATATAGCCCTTGACCAGGGCAGCACAACTGCGGGTGATGCTGCGCGCGTCCACCACGAAGATGACCGGAACTCGGAGCATCTTGGCGATCTGGGCGGTGGAGCCCAGGTCTCCATCGTACCCCTCGTAAAGCCCCCGCACCCCCTCGATCACCGCGATGTCTGCACCCTGGGCGGCATGGGCATAGATCTCGTGGACGGCAGCCTCTTTCATCAGATAGCCGTCCAGGTTGCGGCAGCTCCTGCCTGTGATCCAGGTATGATAGCTGGGATCGATGTAGTCCATGGCCACCTTGAAGGGCTGAACCTCCAGGCTTCTGCCCCGCAGGGCAGAGAGCAGGCCCGCCACTATGGTCGTCTTGCCGCTGGAGCTTCTGTCCCCTGCTAAGAGGATGCGCGGGCAGTCTGCCTTCATTTTCATTCCCATACTATTCCTCTCTCATTGATCATAGGCTCTTCGCTAAATTGTGTGGGTAATGTATTTGCAGAGAATTTTCCTCTGTGCCTTCATGTCTTTGTGGTGAGGCCCAAGCATACCGATTTCACCACAGAGGCACAAAGACACAAAGACGGGAGAGAGGTGCTGGCCATGGATTATCCATGGAAAACAGCGAAGGATCTAATTAAATATGCCCCGCAGTCCGGCTTTCGCCTCTCTTCTCTCACGCCCTTGGACGTTCTCTCTTTGTCTACTCCTCTGACCCCAGATCGCGAGAGAGCTCCATCAGCCTCTCATCGCTCAGAGGCTCCGGGACCCTGGGCTCTCCGCCGGACATGACCTCCCTTGCCAGGGTCCGGTAGACATCGGCCATTTTCGATTCGGGTGCGCCCTCGATCACAGTCACTGCCCTCCTCTCGCACTGCTGCACAATTGGCTCCTTGGGAATAAAGGCCACCATCCTGCTGTTGAGCTCCTGGGCGAACTTGGCCACTATCTCCCCTTCTCTTTCCCCTGTCGCCTCCCGCGAGTTGCAGATCACTCCGGCCAGAGGGGTGTTCAACCGCCGCAAGCCTTTACTGATATTGTTCGCCGCATAGAGGGGCATGTACTCGCCTGAGGTTATGATGTAGGCCTGGCTCACCAGCCCTTTCCTGATGGGGGCGGAGAATCCTCCGCAGACGATGTCCCCGGGCACATCATAGAGCACCAGGTCCACCTCCTCCATCGCTTTTGATACCTTGCGCAGAAAATCGATGGCCACGATTATGCCCCGTCCCGCGCATCCCCCCCCCGGCTCGGGACCTCCCACCTCAATGCACCTGACCCCCTTGTAGCCATGGAATACCACATCCTCCTCTTTTATCTCTCCGCCCTTGAGAATGAGGTCCATCATGGTGGGAATTCTCTTGCCCACCAGGGTGATGCTTGAGTCGCTCTTCGGATCGCAGCCGACCACCAAAACCCTGTGGCCTTCCTCGGCACAGGCGGCGGCGATGTTCGAGGCAGTGCACGATTTGCCGATACCGCCTTTGCCGTATATCGCAACGTGTTTAATGGATGACATCTAACTCCGTTATGCTCATGTCAGCCATAGGATATACAGCTTATCCAGGCATAGCCTTATTCAAGTGCGCTTATCATCCATCATGGATCTACAAAGAGGTGAATGAAGATAATTAAAATCCGCTTTGCGATCGCACTGGCCATCATGGCCATGCATCTGGTGCTCCTTGGCGGGGCAATTGCACAGGACGCAGTAGAGGCGGCCTCGGTTCGAGGTCACCTGGCTGATGGCGATGCCGTCTGGAGGGCAGAGGACTTCGGCTGGTTTTACTATGACCTGGATGACGACACCGGAGGAGAAGAGCTGCGGATAAAGGGTCTGCAAGGAAGAACGGCAAAGAAGGGCAGCATAGTCTACTCCTCTCGCACCTGGTCCAAGCAGTTTGAATATGCTCCCTGGGGAAGCTATGAGGTGGTGGCCCTTATGGGAAAGCCCTATCTGGCCAGCTATCCGGAGAGCTCTTTTACCAAAGAGGTCAGCTCCCTGGCCAGGGGTGAGCTGCGGGAGGTCCTCAGGGATGAGGATAAAGAGTACACCCTGACCTCCAATGATACTCTGCCCCTCGCACAGGGTTACTCCCTGGTTGCAGCTGGAACCTCGGATAAGAGCGGGGTGGTGAACTTCATCCTCTTAAAAAATGGAAAGGCCGTATATGGATCGGCGGTGAGCATAGGCGACACATTCGTCTATAGAGTGAACGACGTTCCGGTGATCCTGGTTCATCTGGCCAACTCCATGGGCAGCGAGGGCGGGGGATTCGCCACTGTGGACGGGATCTTCCAGACCAGCGACAGCCCAATCGCCAAGCTCATCGAGGGCGCAATCCTGGGCAACATGAAGCTGGACGAGCTTTCCGAGGATGGGATCGAGTTCAAAAATGCCATAGACCTGAATCTCAAGAGAGACACTCAGGTTTATCTCACTCCAAATCTTCTGCTACTTGTCCTCGATCATCCGGAACTGCTCTATTATCCACTGGGAATAATAACAGACTACGGAATCCATGAGATAAGAGGCCCGACATTCGGCGAAGACACCCGAATACCGGTGAAGATGGGCAGCTATGACTCAACTGCCCTTGCCAGATGGAATGCCATGAACTACAGCGGTTTTTTCTTTGATCCAGAGAATATGCTCGGGAATGAGGCCCTGGTTTTGTACTCCGTCGATGGTAGGAGGGTATCTCCTCCATCCAATCCAAGCATTTTTGAGGAAAATAATACCGCCATCCAGAAGGGTTTTCAGTATACAACTGTTTTGGAGCCCAAGGAATTTGATTTCAAGCCCTGGGGCAACTATTATGTGATAAATTTCTTGGGCATGCAGTGGTTTGCTGGATATGATAGCAGCGTTACGGGCACAAAGGCAAAGAAGAGTCTGCTGGAGCATGAGCACCTGGGCAGGGTACTTTGGGATTCAAAGCTGCAAGGACAGACATTCGCCGGCAACTACACTCTCCTGGAAGGATATGAGATTCGCATCCATGATGTAGGCAATGATAGCATATTTCTCGAACTTTCGAAAGACGGAATACACATAGAGAGCACCGTGGTCAAGCCCAACTCCACATATGTGTATGAGAAGGATCTAGGGGATGTGGATGACCTGCCGGTGTTGATGGTTCATGTCGATAATGTGTTCACCAATGGGACTAAAGGCTTTGCCACCATCGATGCCATCTTCCAGATATCCGATCAGTACCTAATTCCAGTGGAGAGGGGAGATGGAATTGGGGAGATGCAAATTGTGGGACTCTCTCCAGAAGCCATACTCATGGTCAATGATGACTACATTCATCTCAACCGCGACTCCAGGGTCTACATTGCCCCAGCGATGAGCATCAGGGTAGCGGACAATGATACCCTGCGATATTATCTCTATACGGAGCAGTATGTCGTTCCCGCTCCAAGCGTACCTCTGATTAGCATTCCAGACAACATAACCTCAAAGACTCCGGCCAACCTATCTATATTCGAGCAGGCAGCAGAGATCAGACAGGTAACCGTGGATATAGTGGACTCCTCGAACCGGACGGTCTTTTCCAGGGATATCACCGATCTCGGCCGGGGATCGGGCGAGTTCTGGATGTTCAACTGGATCTGGAATGCCACAGTACTTCAGCTCAGCGATGACAACAGCCAGATCATGGATGTGGGTGACAATCTGGTACCAGCTTTGCTGCGCTTGAATCAGTCCTCTCCAGAAGAGCAGGTAGGGGTTTATTTCAACTCCACAGGGAGGATCGGCAGGATATTGAACAGCAACTCGATCTACTACGTATCAAGAAGCGAGTATCAGAAGCTGAAGGTCACCTCTGACTACGATACAATGCTGGCCAATGATACCCTGAGGAGGCAGTTTATAAAGATTGAGCCAGGAAAGAGCACTCTGCGCTTCCAGAATATTGTGGATGGCAGACTGGACCCCAGCAACCAAAATCATACCTTGCACGGAACGATTGATTCATTGGAGCCTCATGTAAAAGCAGCTGGAGCACCGCCTGGCCGGTATGAGCTGAGGGCGAGGATAGAGAATGCGGTCAATGCCATCCAGATAACAGGAGAATACTTCAATGTCACTCCCGCCTCCATGCACGACATTTATCTGGGCTCAGCAGAGATCTCAGCCGGTGATACTTTCTCCATTCCTGTCGAGGTTCCGTCTTCCGGAATAGAGAGATGGATCGATTTGAAATATAATTCGACCATTGCTGAGGCTATTGGAATCACCGGCAATTGCAGCCCTACCTGGCAGCTTGAGGAGGGTGAGGGAAGGATGAAGATCCTCTTCCCTGCCAACTGCAGCAGGGCGGAATTGAGCTTCAGAGCCATTGGATCAAATGCGACTGTTGACATCGATGTGATCGGATGGAGCGGCTTTGAGCCGGAAGATATCACCAACGGAACCATCACCATTCTTCCCGGAGAGCGTGCGGCAGATGAAGTGAAGAAGAGCAATGGTCCTGGCTATGCCGTATCGCTTATCGCTATAACCATTGCCCTCTACCTGAGACGCAAGGGCTAGAGCGGCTCAGCCCCCTGGCATATCTTTTTTTACTTTTTATTTTTCGCAGTCTTTCGAGGCTTTCCTGATCGCCCTGCCCAAAGCAATGCTCATGGCCTCGATCTTGCTGTAATCATCTCCACCGTCAGCGCTTATGAACAGGGTGAAACCTCCATTGTAGGCTAGAGCGCGCAGGAAGTGGCCGAAGTTTTCCAGACACATGCCTCCAGATATCTCGCTCTTAAAGCTGAATCCTCCCCGGTATCCGGGCTCGCCGAACCGCACAGCCGCCACCGCCAGGGCGGTGCTCGAGGGCACAGTAGAGCTTCCGATTCCGTTTTTTATCGCCTGGGCGATTGTTTTTCCCAGGGTGATTCCCGTGTCCTCAATTGTGTGGTGGTCACCGGTTTCCAGATCTCCTCTGGCTCTGACCTTGAGATCGAAGAGGGCTCCCTTTCCCAGATTGGTCAGGATCATATCCAGAAGGGCAATTCCGGTATCGACATCGATCATTCCTGAGCCCTCCGTCTCTAAGACCACATCGATGCATGTCTCTTTCGTCTCTCGCCTGCTCGATTGAAGCATGATATGCCACTATCCTCTTGAAACTCTTAAGCTCATCGATTCGGAGAATCAAGCTCTCCCAACTTAAATAAAAGAGGCTCTTCGCTATATGTTGTGGGTCATTGGTGCTGAGGATGAATAGCACTGCCGCTTGGGGCGAAAAGCTCTTATAGACATTCAACGTACAGTATATCGGCAAAAGTCGGTATATCTATTTTCTCCCTCCTACTCCCTGACTTTTGCCTCCCTCCTTAAGGCCCCCGCATCTGATTTCACCACAAAGGCACTAAGGCGCAAAAAATTTCTTCAAAAGATCAATTCTTTTTCTTCTTGCCGAAGAACTCGATCGCCTCGGCCAGTTCCCTGTGATCCTTCGCATAATCCATGATATCGATCTTCTTCTGGTAGGCTTCGCATGCCTGCACCAGGGCCATCGCACCGGCCCGTGTTCCTCTCGGATGAGCGTGGCAGCCGGCACCCATGGTGGTGATGAAATCGACTCCGCCCATGACATCGATGAAGGGCTTCAAGAGAGTCGGGTTCAGTCCTCCGGAGACGATCGGACAGCATTTCTTGATGCCGCGCCAGGAGTCGTCCTCCAGGACAGAGTGGTGAGCATCGTCCATCTCGACCATCTTGATGGCATCGTCATCCTGCGGGGGGATCCTTCCCCAGTTCTGGGTGAAGAAGTGACCTTTGCCCTCCACCTTCAGGATGTTCCTCGCCGCAGTCACGTCCTCCTCGGGACTGCCTGCCATCTTGCCCACCCCTGCTGTCCCGGTGTGTATGCCTGATGCGCCCGCCAGCCTGGCAAACTTCGAGAGCACCAGCACTGAGAAGCCGATGGGATTCTCCGGCCTGGTAAAGGCACCGTGGCCCGCTCGGTGGAAGTGCAAAAACACATCCGGATACCTCCTCCTGAGGGTCTGGACCGCCATCCACCCAGCGGTGATGCCGTCTATGAGGAATGCGTACGAGCCCGGCTCGAATCCCGCCTCCCGGATCATCTCACACCTTTCGATCATGGTGTCGAAATCGGCCGAGGATACATTGAACGAATGGACCTTCTTCTTCCCCGTCTCCCGGACCGCCTTGTCCATGGCCATCTTGACATACCTGACCATCTTGTCGTAGGGGCAGAAGTCCTGGTCAGCTTGCGGCTCGTCGTTCTTGACGAAGTCGCCTCCGCCCACCCAGAAGTCATAGCAGACCTCGGCGTACTCAGACGAGGTGAGTCCCATCTTGGGCTTGATTATGGTCCCCAGTATCGGCCTGTCGTGCACATCGAGGTAGTTCCTCATGTCGTCTAGGGTGTAGCTTGGGCCGTCGTACTGCTCCAGCATGGACGGGGGAAACCAGACGTCCAGGAGCTTGAGAGCCTTGATCTCCTTCATGCCCAGAGCATTCCCGGCAATGTAGGTCATGATGTTCTGGACGTTGCCGTTCCTATCGAAGAGACGCCAGGGATAAGCGATCCAGACCAGGTTCTTCTCAATGTCCACCTGGTAGACCAGGGCGTTCATCACCCTTGAAAAGGGGGTCTCGGTCTTCACAGCAAAATTGGTGCCCGTTGAGCTCTCGGCTGCGATCTCGGCTGCGGCTTGCATGATGTTGAGCTCGCCGCCGGGGATCAGGTGAAACACGGCCAGGAGATACTCGCCGTTCCTCGGATCAGGAAGATCCAATCTCGTGTATTGGACCTGCTTCGAGTTGAGCGTTTTTAGGAGTTCTTCTTGATTCATTGAAAAAACCTTCCGCTTCTGCAGTTAGAGTAGTGCATATATTTGTTTTGTCTTCTATTGGCAATTCCACCCGCATTAGCAAAACGAAAACGCGTTGCATGCAGGCGAAAGAATGCGGGGTACGGGATTCGAACCCGCGAACTCCTGCGAGACAGGATCTTAAGTCCTGCGCCTTTGGCCAGCTTGGCGAACCCCGCAAAACATAAGGCCGCCGCTTATAATCGGGCATGATAGATAAATAGTTTCCCCGAATGATTTTTGGAAAAAGGAGAAATAGCTGTTTAGAGGCAAAGATGAGGCCTTCGGGGCCTCTCTTTGTTTATATCGCATCCGAGATCGGCTACAAGCATGCAGCTTGCTACAAGCATGCAGCTTAAGCCTGTGTCGGTGCTTGCACTCTCTTATTTGCCGTATCAGATATCACTGATCATTCGACTTGCTCATGCTGGTGGCTCAATCTGGACACCGGAGGCTGCTGCCGCCCCGCTCTTGACTATCTGCAGGCTGTTTATCAGGTTCATGGTAACATCCTCGGGATAGGTTGAGGTTATGGTTACGCTGGTTGTGCCCACAGAAACCGGTCCGCATTCGCACTTCTCGCTGTCCAGCCAGTAGACCGCCTCATAACGGGTTAGATCAGCGGGAACCATGGTATTGAAGGATGCGGGAACTGCGCTGACCATGAATCCTTCCTTCCCGTCTACGGTGATGTCATCCACACTTGTTACATTGTAAAGGTTGAGTGCAGCAGTCAATACTGATATTTGTTTTTGAGGCATGAGTGTTGCATCTATGGGTTCATTGTACTCGCTTATTATCACAGTTGCTCCGGTGGTGTTGTCTGTGGAAATCTGCAGGGGGGTTATTGTGACGGATTCTGTCACTGCTGGTTCCAGCACAGTTACCTCGTAGTTCAGGTTGGTATTCAAATCAAAAGTTACAGCATAATCCCCAAGCTGACGGCTCTCTGGCGCGGATATGGCCAGAGAGGAGAGCATCAGCACCAATGCAATTGCTAATACTATTCTCACTCTATTCACCGGGATAATTCTTGCTCCTCATCCTAGAAAAGTCTTGCTTTGATATAAATCTCGTATCATACCTCCAAAAGAGTATTAGTATCAAATAGCGATAATAGGTAACGGATTCATATGAGATATGGCTGTGATGAGCCGGGAATCTACACCATCATCCTTTCCCTGGAGGCAGGAGAGAAGATCCGCATTGGATCCCTGGGTGAGATCGATTTCGCCTCCGGATACTATGCTTACACTGGCTCTGCCCGGGGACCAGGGGGCTGCAAGAGAGTGGACCGCCATGTAGAGATAATGCAGGGCAATAGATCGAGTCGGAGGTGGCATATCGACTATCTCCTCTCCCGGACAAGCCTGGTTGAGGTGTTGATAACCAGGACCTCCCTCGATCTGGAATGCAGCATAGCGAGAATGATTGGAGAGCATCTTGTACCTATCGAGGGCTTCGGCTGCAGCGATTGCCATTGCCCCAGCCACCTTTACTACGGCCAGGATCTGGAGAACACAAGAGCGCTGGTTTCTCTTGCTCATTCTCGAGCGGCAATGATGGCTTTGGGATCATCGCGAGAATAATTGCTCGCGAGAATAATTGCTGTTCTGCTCTTGTGCCTGAGGATGCCAGATGTCATGCAAAGGCGTGGCGCGATTCCGCTCGGCAGCGAGGAGAAATTTTTAGACTATATAAAATGAAAAAATGATTATAAAAAATCTATGAGTTCGGCTGATATTGATATATCCTCTATGCTATAAATCTAAAAGTATGCATGCGCTGCCCTTTTTTGCCCAAACATCCGAAACGCATTTATAGATTGAAATATAAAAATTGCCCAAAAGGGAAATAATCTTAATAAATTACGATCTATTGAAGGGATAGATCAGAAATAGAAAGGGAGTAGTTGAATGAGGAGGGGGAGCTCTAGGCTCAGACTACCAAGGGGGAAGCGTAGTCTAAAGGCAAGCCCTGTGCTCATGGGCATCGCCATATTTCTGCTGGTTCTAGTCCCGACTGCATTCTATCTATTCTCTGGAGGAGACGACTCCCAATCCACTGATCATCTCTCCGTTAAACAGGATTCCGGGATTTTGACTCCATCTGCAGGCTCCCTGGCAGCAGAAGAAAAAGAAGGAAAAGAGAGTAAGGAAGTCCTTTCTTCTGAGCCGGTGCTCAGGGTCGCCTCCTCAGATGTCTCCTTAATGGCAGTGGTCAACTCCAGCGCGAAGCTCTCCCAGGTCTATCTGGAGAACAATGGCATCACCAAGCTTCATAAGATCACCGTGTTGGGCCGAGATGAATCCCTTGGCACCCTCTCCGAGCTCGACCCGGGGGAGAAGAAGATCCTGTCCATAAACGGCCGGGCGGATAAGGTGGCCGTCTTCGCTTTAGACCCAACAGGCCTGAAGATTCAGGGTCGGGTCTTGTACAATTCCACAAAGGAAGATCAGAATTTATCAGTGGACATCCTGAGCAAAGAGGCGATAGCCGAACCGATCTTATTCCCCATGTCCATTCCCGCCGGTGGAGCGGTAGTTGCAGAGGCACCTGCACCAATTGCAGAACAGCCTGCAAATCCTGCCACCACCCAGAACTCCAGCACCTCTTTAGCATTGAACATATCAGTTAATAGATCCGCCTGCCTGGCAGGAGAAACGATAAGCTACCAATGCCTTGCCTCCAACACCGGCGATGTAGAACTATCCGATGTTCGCATTGATTGCGGGGGTAAGGTCGCTTCCACCAGGTTCCTCCCGCCGCACAAGGAGTTGCAGCTGGAGGGCGTCCTGCGGATCGAGAATACCACAAGGCTCCTGGCCAGGGTAAGCGCCAGGGATGGCAAAGGGAATAACCATACCAACAATACCAGTATCGATATCCGCATGATCTCCCCCATGATCGATCTTCTGATCAGGGCTCCGGAGCTTGTTCACCGGGGGGAGAATGCATCCATCGTCATCCAGATCGAGAACAGCGGCAAGGATAACCTGACCGATCTTGAGGTTAAAGATGTATTTGGAGAGGTTTCCAGGATACCCGTCCTCCCGGCGGGAGAGACCCAGACGGTGCAAAGGAATAGGACGATCCTCTGCAGCCTGCCCTATGAGGTCGCAGTCACCGCCCGGGACGAATTAGGAGGTGAGGTATATGCCCGCCAGATCCAAACCATCGGCGTGATGAACTCCTCCCTGCAGATCCAGAGCGAGAGAGCAGAGGTGGCCGCATATCCCGGGGAGCCGGCAGAGGTTACCTGGATCCTGAATAACACCGGCCAGGAGACTCTGTTCAATGTCACATTGCAGGGAGATGGGACGGACTGCATTCTGCCCCAGGTGCTCCCGGGAAGATCGATGCGAATGGCAGCCGTATATAACAAGAACGCCACCACCAGGATCAATGTCACTGCCCGGGGAACAGATAGCCGCGGCTTTGAGACCACAGCCAATGGCAGTGTGCTATTAAGGTCCATTAAACCTGGGATCGGCCTGAAGGTCATGCCGGAAAAGATCGAGGCTGCTCCCGGGGATACCGTCCCAGTCAGCTGTCTGGTCACCAACTCCGGCACGGACCCGTTGAGGGAGGTGGTTCTTACATTGGATGGCGTAAGCCTCGGCTCTCTGGGGGAGCTCGGTCCTGGAGAGTTCAGAGTGATAGAGGCAAGCCCCCTGATCGAGGAGAACGGCACTCTGCAGTTCGCCGTGGCTGGAGAGGACTCCCAGGGAATGGTCTGGTCGGACCGGATGGCAGTTGAGGCGAGGACGGCCGTTATGGCGATCAAGGTGTTTGCCAGCGCATCGCCATCCGCAGTTGCCCCTGGGGGCACTAGCAACATCACCTGCACCGTGGCCAATACGGGCAGCGTGCCCCTGTTCAGCATCTTTGTGATCAGCCAAAATAACGGTCCCCTGGGGAGCATAGACTTCCTCTCCCCCAAGCACCAGAAGACGATCACTGCGAAAAAGACGGTCAGCAGGGGCGGAGAGGACACCATCACCGCAGAGGGCTTCACCGTGGACAGAAAGTCCGTGCGGGGGGAGTATCATCTGAACCTGGTCTTGATCGAGGGAGCATCTCCTGAAAACGCTGCCAAGTTACAGGATGATTATCCGCACTACAACGTGAGAATGGTTAAGTCAAAAATCACCTATGGAAACAGCAGCCTGCCATTCAACCTGCCGGAAGAGGAATCGACCATCACCCAGGTATCGGGAACCATGGCCCAGGACATGGATAAATCTGCCCAGAAGTCCAACAACGCTTTGGTAGAGGGAGTCTCAAACCTCCTCCGCTATGTGGAATCTCTCCTGGGACTCTCTGGCGAAGAGGAGCATGATGATGAAGCGAGAGATGATCCCGGGACGGCTGATCAGTCCCGAAGTCCCGAATCAGCCGTCGAGGTTGAGCCGACCCCCATGCCCTCTATTAAACCTGAGTCCGGAGAGAGAAACCTCTCTGGGGCAGAGAACTATGAGCTGAGCATCGAGGGGGTGAAAAGCTCTGAGCATGGGGCGATCGCCATATTGGATGTGAATGCCCAGCCAAGCCAGCCGGCTGCGGAGGAGGATGTTCTGGTCACCGTTCATATAAAAAGCTCAACTCCAGTAACCGATGCCTCAGTGAAGTACGGGCTCTCTGATTCACCCTTAACCCGCCAGAGCATGATGGGAATTGACCGGGTCTATGAAACTGACCTGGTCCTTGAGTCAGGCGACGAATTGGATGGATACTGGAGCTGCACCATACCGGGCAGATCAGCGGGTACCTATATGCCTTTATCCGTCTGCATAACCGATGGATCAAATATCGCAGAAGGCGGGCCTTATCTGATCCATTGGAGCACAATTAGTGCCGCTTCTGATGCCAAGGGAGTGGATAGCACATCCTCTCTTAATAAGAAGCTCTTCATCGAGTCCTCATCGGTGAAAGGAGAAGGAGAGGTCTCCATAAAGGACAACTTCAATGGAGCGGCCATGCACTACAATGAGTTGATGATGGGCAATGGATCGATATCCATGGAAACCCAGAGGAGCATTGATAGAAGGCACTCTATAGATAACTTCACCGAGACCAAGGACTTGGTCTTTACAGGTGGCAGCCTGAAAGGCCGCAAGACCGTGGAATCGCCCAGGTTTGATGGTGGAATGGGTGCATCGGTCAGCGAGAGGTATAACCTGAGCCATGTGGATCGGTATGAGAGTTCCAGCGTCTCCAGCGCCGGCATTGCCAACAACTCTCTGAACTTCAAGACCGATCAGGCCTTCAATGGGACCTGGAATATCCAGACCAATTACGCTAAACTCTTCAAGAAGGTCAAGGCAGATCAACAGTACAAGGGCTCCTTCCAGACGGAGAAGGATATCCAGTTCCAGGACGCCAGGTAAAAGCGGAAATCAGGCCTGAGTAAACGATTCTGATGGGACAGGGCTCCTAGCCTCGCCTGGCTTTTGCAGCCTCTCTCCAGACCTCATCGTAATTGTCCAGAGACTTAACCTGATCGTGAATATCGATGCGGCGCTGAACCTCAGCCGCGCGCAGTTTATGCTCCATGGAAAGGCGCATCAACTCCCGGCTTTCATCCCGGATGCTCTCCGCCTCCAGCCAAAAGCTCTCTGCCAGCTCGGCATTCACCGGCCTGATATCCACGGACTTTCGACGCAGCTCGATCTCCTTCTGGTTTAGAGCCTCACTCCTCTCCCTCTCTTCTTTGGCCAGAGCCTGGAGATCTGCTACCTCTCTTGCCATATCCTCTATGCTTCTGACCACCAGATCCTTCTCTGAGAACATTATCAAGCCTCCAGCATCTTCAAAAATAGCTGATGAAATCGCATATCTTCAGTCAGCTCAGGATGAAAGGCAAGGCCGAGGAGGTTCTTCTCCCGGACCGCTACTGCCAGACCGCCCACTCTCGCCAGGACCTGCACATCTCCTCCAACCCGGGATACGGCAGGAGCGCGGATGAAGACTGCCCGGTAAGGACGGTCCATTCCCAATACATCCAGATCCGCCTCAAATGACTCCTTCTGTGGGCCGAAAGCATTCCGGCTGACCTTGATGTCCATCAGACCGAGAGGCTGAACCTGAACGTCGCCCTCTACCTCTTTAGATATCAGCACCAGCCCAGCACAAGTGGCAAGGACTGGTTTGCCCGAAGCTACAGCCGCTTTCAGCTCTTCGGCCAGGCCCGTGCGGTTCAACTGCCTGACGATAGTGGTGCTCTCTCCACCGGGCAGGACTATGGCGGAGCAGGACTCCATCTGGCCGGGCTTTCTGACCTCCAGCACCTCGATTCTCTCCGGAATCCTCAGCAGAGCATCGATGTGCTCAGATACATCGCCCTGCAGGGCTAAAACCCCTATCTTATGCACTGCTAGCCCCTTGCAACCAGATTTTCCATTACCAGCCTCTCGTCTGCAGGGCTTCAGCCTCGGGAATGCTCGCTGCGTCCAGGCCCTTCATGGCTGCTCCCAAACCCTTCGAGACCTCGGCCAGAAAAGCTGGATCATCATAATGATGCACAGCCTCCACTATCGCCCTGGCCATCGCCTCCGGGCTTTCGGACTTGAATATGCCCGAGCCCACGAATACCCCGTCCGCTCCAAGCTGCATCATAAGAGCGGCATCGGCGGGAGTAGCCACCCCGCCGGCGGCAAAGTTGACCACCGGAAGGCGCTGCATCTGAGCGCATTCCTTGACCAGATCCAAGTCGGCCTCTATCTCCCTGGCCACCTTCATCAGCTGAAGATCATCCATTCCCTTCAGGCTCCGGATCTGCCCCAGGATCATCCTCATATGCAGGACTGCCTGGCTCACGTCTCCTGTTCCTGCTTCGCCCTTGGTCCTGATCATGGCTGCGCCCTCCTTTATCCGACGGCAGGCCTCTCCCAGGTTCCGGGCTCCGCAGACGAAAGGAATGGTGAACTTGGTCTTCTCGATATGAAAATCGTCTGCCGGGGTCAGGACCTCGGACTCGTCCACCATGTCCACCCCTAAAGCTTCCAGTATCTGGGCCTCAACGAAATGCCCGATCCTGGCCTTTGCCATGACGGGGATTGTCACCGCTTCTATGATCGACTCTATGATCAGGGGATCAGCCATCCTGGCCACCCCGCCCATCTTCCTGATATCGGCGGGAACGGCATGCAAAGCCATTACGGCTACAGCACCTGCTTCTTCTGCTATTATGGCCTGTTCAGGGGTTGTGACATCCATGATCACTCCCCCTTTCTGCATCTTAGCGAAACCGCGTTTTAGCAGTTCCGTACCAAATCGAAGATTCTCAAGTTCCATTTTGTGCCCCAAATGTTCTTAAGGGGAACGCTAAGCAATGAGAATAAATAAACTTTGCCCCGACGGACTTCGATATCTCTTGAAAAAATGAGAAAAAAAGCCAGACGGATTGGGGTGAGAAGAGAGCTATAAAAGGTTTGAGATGGAAGGAACAGGCCCCTTCCATTCTCCATTATGGCATATAGTTTTCATAGATGTATATATCCCGATCTCCGCTGCGATCATCCGTCCAGACGATCCTCGAGCTCCTTATGCGCGGCTCCATCTGGTTGCCAGAATCTGTGCAGATGGGCACCTCTCGGGCGACATTCTGGTCGAAGACATAGATATCCCATTCTCCGTTGCGCTTATCCTGCCAGACGATGACCCCGTTCTCGACATCGGGATTGATCTGATCGGTCGGATCGGTGGTGATCTGAATCTCTTTGCTCGTGTTCAGGTCATAGGCATAGATATCCCAGTTTCCATTGCGGTTGTCCTGCCAGACCACAGTGCGACCGTCAGTGGAGGCATTGATCTGATCGGCAGGATCGGTCACAATCGGCACCGGTTCTTTGCCCTGTCCCTGCTTCCAGAGGAGGATATCCCAATTTCCCGCCTTATTGTTCTGGAAGACCACATAATCCCCACCAGCTCGGGGATTTATGCCGCTGGGAGGCGACTTGGGAGCAACCTCTTTCTCATAGAGCGGCCGAGAATAGACCATCCAGCCAAAGTAGGTCTTTCTCAGATAGGCTAGATAGTTCTCGCTCAGGGAGATGGGGGTGGCATTCTCCAGGCCATAGACCAGCTCGGTCGAGTTGTCTATGGATACATCAAATGTCCTGATGCACCAGTAATCCTCTATGCGATACTGATTATTGGGATTTCTCGCCACCCAAGCGATTATGTTTCCTCTTATGTCGGGATATATGTCCTCATAGGGGCTGGCTCCCAGTGGCACCTCCAACTCCTGGGCCAGGCTGTAGACATAAACATCGGGATCTCCGGTGCGGTTATCCATCCAGGCAACGTAGTAGCCCACCCGATCGTTTCCGCCCACCACCGGGCGGCTCTGGTCTCCTGGGACCTTGCAGATAACGCTGGTCTGGCCGGGGGCCACGGCTACAGACCTTGGTTTGCCGCTGAAGGTATTGATCCAGACGAGCTTTTTGTCCATGCTCGGTTTGGCCTGACCAGGACCGGCCTGGACCAGCTCATCCTTCCAGCTAGTGAGGTCCAGCTTTCTTATGGACGTATCATCGCCCGAACCATCCACATAAGCGATATAATTGCCCGACACCACCGGGTTGGACTGCTCTCCCTCCCTTGGATAAGTCTTGCCCCATTTCTTGTCCCAGAAGTAATATGATATGTCTTTGGTTGTGGCATCCTGCCAGGCAATGGTATATCCTGAGATATCCGGATAGAGCTGGTCACCATCTCCGGTGAGCTTGGTCTCTGATCCATTGACCAGATCCTTCAAATAAATATCGAAGTTGCCGTTTCTGCTATCCTGCCAGACCACCAGATCGCCGCTGATGATGGGATACATCTGCTGTCCTGATCCTTTGTAAATGGGCGTCGTCTTGTCTGTGGACAGATCCTTCATATAAACATCCCAGTTGCCGCTGGAGTTGTCCTGCCAGGCCACCAGGTTTCCGGAGATGGAAGGCCACATCTGATCGCCTTTGCCGGTGGCCACAGGTGACTCGACCCCGGTAGCAATATTAGTCATATAGATGTCTGAGTCTCCGCTCCGGTAGTCCGAATAGACCACTATATCCCCAGAGCACTTGGGGTAGAGCTGGTCGTGATCCCCTTTGGTGATCGGCTTTTCCGACCGGGTGAAGAAGTCAAAGCCGTAGATGTTCCAGTTGCCCCTGCGGTTATCGCTCCATATCAGCAGGCTGCCGTTGGTGCTTGGATAGTCTGCATACAGAAGCAGAAGCGGATCGGAGTTGATGTATCTCATTTTAATCTGGGAATGGCCGTCACTGTTGTCCATCCAGACGATCTTGTTGTTGCTTATGATCTTGCTGGAGAGATAGGGTTTGACCTGCTCGGGATCGCCTTTGCCATCGTTAGGGGTCTGCTGGTTGGGAAGGGTGGCAACAGGCACCTCCACCCCCTTTTTCAGGTCGTAAAGGTAGATGTCCGAATCCCCCTGACGGACGTCAAGCCAGGCCACATAATTCCCCTGGACCACAGGATTGCCCTGGTGGGCGGGGTCGATCACTACCGCCCTCTCCGTATTGCTGACCAGGTCATATGCATATATATCCCAATTCCCATTTCTGCCGTCAGCCCAGACCACGGTGTCGCCCGAGATCCAGGGTTGGGCCTGGCGAGCAGGGTTGGTGCAGATTGCAGTCTCCTCACCTGTGGTGAGATTGAGAAGATATAGATCCCATTTGTCCTCACCGCTGCGGGAATCAATCCACACTATTCTGTCTTTGTCGATCACCGGGGAGAGTTTCATGGACTGGGTGGAGGTGATCTGTCTTTCCTGACCAGTGATGGCATCATAAAGGTAGATCTGCTCGCTTCCTGAACGAGAATCGATCCAGATGATATTATTCCCATCGATCATTCCATAGCGGTGGTCGGACTGGTCGGTGGTTACTTGCTTCTTCTCTTTAGTCGAGAGATTGTAGAGGAATACCTGCAAGCTTCCCTGGCTCCTATCGGTCCAGATCAGGTTCTGGTTGCTGATATCGGGACTGCTCTGATCGAAGCTGTCATTGGTTATCTGTGTCTCCTCATTGGTGCTGGTATTGAACATAAAGACATCGAAGTTGCCGTCCCTGTTGTCTGTCCAGACGATATTATCCCCTGAAATTGAGGGATTGGTGTGATTGAAGGGACCGCTGGTTATGGAGATGTCCGCCAGCATATCGAAGTCGAGCATCTGGATGTCTGGATCGTTGGTTCCTCTCCGGTAGTCAGACCATACCACCCCTCGTCTGCTGATCGCCGGCTCCATCTTGATGCTGCCGGGAGCGAGAGGGAAATCAGCACCGGTCTCTATATCGTAGAGGTTTATGTCCGTGTGGTTGTTGAGATAAACGATATAGCGGCCGTAGATTTTTGGGTCGGTCTGCATGCCAGGTTTGTTGAGGGTGGTCTCCTTGCCGGTTCCAAGGTCTTTGAAAGCAATATCCAATTCGCCGGTGCGGTTGTCCGCCCAGGCTACGATATTTTTGCTGACTGATGGAAACGACTGGTCCCCAGGACCGGCAGAGACAGCAGATTCTTTGCCCGAAGAGATATCATATGAATAGACGTCAAAATCGCCGGAACGTTTGTCCATCCACACTATTCGGTCTTCGCTGATCCTGGGCTTGATCTGCTCGCCGTTTGCAGAGGATACTACCACCTCTTTCCGGCTCAACAGGTCAAAAAGACGGATCTGGTAGGTGCCTGTGCGATCGTCTGCCCAGACCACTCTATCGCCGCTGATGTCTGGCTGGGTTTGATTTCCCTCTGCGGTGGTGATCGCGGACTCGGTCTTGTTGATGACATCGTACATATAGACGTCTCCATTTCCAGAGCGCATATCCTGCCAGACGATCCGCTCGCCGGAGACTGCAGGGCTGATCTGGAAGAAGGGATCGATGCAAACCCATCTCTCCAGACCAGTTTCCAGGTCGTACATGAAGATGTCGTAGTTTCCGCTGCTGTTGTCCGCCCAGGCCACGATATGTTCATCCAGGTCGGGCTGCAGCTGCTCTGAGCCCACAGTGATAGCTATGGGGCGCTCCTTTCCAAACTCCGCCCCGCTGACAGCTCCTGCCAGGAGGAGGGCCGCTGTCATGACCAAAAGACTGATTGCCTTATTCATCTAATCACTCTGTGATCGATCGATGATGTTCTTCCTCGCCGTTCAGCCTATGGTTTTGGCGAACCACTATAAGGACTTTTCTCGACGTTTGCCGTGATCAATCCGAAAAAGAATTTGGATGCGATACCGATCTGGGTCTGGAAAAGGATGCAAAAAGGATCTGCAAGGGGTCTGGTCCGATCTAACGGATCATCGTCCTTCCCAGGCTAACCAGGAATAGAGCGAGAAGCAGCCATCCCAGGACCGATTCCAATGTGGCCAAGTAGCGGTAGACTCCCAGCGGGTACCATTTGACCTGGGTCTTGGCGGTAAAGACCATAGCGCTGAAATAGAGATTGTCCAGAAACGTGAGCTCCTGGCTCTGCCCTGGCAGGATTTCGGAGCCGTTCAGGGGCTCCACCACTATTCCCTCACCATGCCAGTAGAGGAATGCGAAGAGCAGGATGAATAAGCAGCTTAAGAAGACTGTGTACCTGGGTCGAACTCCATATCCGCAGGATACCCAGGCCAGGCCGTCTGAGAGCTTGGACCAGTTGATCTTCCTGGCATTCCCCTCCTGGACGAAAATGCTCTTTCCCGCCTGGCTTGCGCGCCGGTAGTGATAGTAGCAGTCGTCTGCATCCTCGAACCACTCCAGGTTCCTGTAGTTCCTGGCCAAAGAGAGATAGGCTTCGCCATCGTAATTCAGATGATTGCAGAGAACTGGCCATCTGGCCTCCAGGCGGTTGAACTCCGCATTGTGAAGGGAGATCCGACCGGCGATCTGTGTGTTGGAAAAGCGCATTTTATTGATGCTAGCGCCAGCAAGGGAGATGTCCTTATGAAAAATGGTCGCAGGAAAATCTGCTGTCGTGGTGAACTCAGTCCCATCGAAGTGCACCTTCTCATGGAAGTGGGCAGAGGCGAAGCTGATCGGTGCCAGAAAAGAGGCTTGAGAGAAGTCGGCCCAGTCCAGGAACAGAGCGCCATCGAAGTTTGCCTCTCCCTCAAATGATGCTCCCCGCCAGGATGATCTTCCACCGAACTGCGCTCCCTGGAAGGACGCCAGGCCGAATACGGCCTCGGCGAACTGGACCTCTCTCTGTATAGTGGCCTCCTTGAAGCTCACATCTGCAAATCGGGAGCGAAAGAAGGTTGCATCACCTGATATAGATGTGCCGATGAAGACCGCATCCCCCTGAAATTGAGCGAACTCAATATTGAGGTCTTCATAAAAGCTGGTGGCTCGAAAATCGGCGTTTCCGGATATAAGGGCCCCCTGGAAGCTGGCATAGCCAGCGAACATCGCCCCCTGAAATGAGGCTTCGGCCAAAAATTTTGCATTCCAAAAGCTTGTCGATCCCTTAAATGAGGCCAGATTGAAGTTGACGGTCCCGGAGAACTCCGAGCCGGTCCAGTCCGCATCTTTCTGGAAGGAGGTCTCCAGGAAGTTGGCGCACAGCTCGCTGAAGCGGGCGGAAAGGAAGCTAGCAGGGCAGGTGAAGAGTGCCCGGCCGAAGTTCGCTATAGCAGAGAAGCTTGCCTCCTGGAATTTTGCTTCCTTTGAGAATGCCGCATCTCTGAAGGAGGCATATCTAAAAAAGCTTGTTCCCTCGAACCTTGCACCGCCCTCGAAGCTCGACCCTTTGAAGCTCGCTTCCCTGCGCAAAGTCGAGCCGCTGAGGTCGAGAGGCTCGCGGAATATGGAATTGACGAAGTTGACCTTTCCTAAAAACTCTGAGTTCCTGATCTCTATGCGGGAGGCAATGACATGGGCGAGAGCGGACTCATCCCGAGACCTTTGGTTGTGAACGAAGGGCAGGTCAAGCCTGGACAGGTCAATATCACCTGCTATGGCCACATGATCATAGATGACCGGCTCACCTCGTTCGATCCTCTCCAGGATCTCGCGAGCCTCAACTGCTGGGAGATCTGATCCTTCTGTCATGTGTTTGCCTCTCACAATCCTTTTTGAAAGCTCCTCTGCCCAAATCAGCAATGACTTTATATTCCTTCCGCTAACCCCCTAAACACACCGGGAGGAACTCTAGTTGAAGGATTATCTCACAATGGATGATGTCAAACTTGATAATAAAAGGGTCCTGGTAAGAGTTGACTTCAACTCTCCCATGGACCCCAGCGGAAATATCCTGGATGACAAGCGGATCAAGAGCCATTTAGATACATTGCGCTCTCTGGAGGATTGCCGGGTGGTCCTCATGGCCCATCAGAGCAGGGCGGGAAAGAAGGACTATACCACAATGGAAGCCCATGCCCGTTCTGCCACCAGACTCCTTCGACGCGATGTCACCTACATCGATGACATCTTCGGATCTCATGCTCGAGAGGCCATAAAATCCCTCATGCCTGGGGAGGTCCTCCTCCTGGAGAACACCCGCTTTTATGCTGAGGAGAACATGAACCGCACCCCTGCGGATCATGCCAAAAGCCATATGGTGAAAAAGCTCGCCCCTCTCTTCGATCTTTTCATAAACGATGCTTTTGCTGTCTCCCACCGCTCTCATTGCTCTGTGGTCGGCTTCACCGAGGTCCTGCCCAGCATTGCCGGTCTTTTGATGGACAGAGAGATCACCGCTCTGGACAAAGGGTTGAAAGGTGATGAGCATCCCACAGTCTATTCTCTGGGTGGAACCAAAGCAGATGACTCCATCAAGGTGACGGAGAATGTTCTCCGCCGCGGCGGGGCGGACAAGATTCTGACCTCAGGGGTGGTGGCAACGGTCTTCATGATGGCAGCGGGGATTGATGTTGGCGAAGCCAATCGCAAGTTCGTAGAGGATCAGGAATATCTGGAGCAGATACCGGTTGCTGCAAAACTGCTGGCTGAGTATCCTGGCAAGATCGCCATGCCAGTGGATGTGGCCCTGAACAGGAATGGGGAGAGGGTAGAGGTTGCCGTTTCCGCCATCCCCAAAGATCTGCCCATAGCGGATATAGGCCTGGAGACCATCGTCGACTATTCTAAAGAGCTGAAGGAGGCCCGGGTCACAGTCATGAATGGGCCGGCAGGGATATTCGAGCAGGAGAAGTTCAGGCTCGGCACATCTGAGCTGCTGAAGGCAGCTGCCGAGTCGCACTATTCCATCGCCGGCGGGGGGCACAGCGTGGCTGCAATCGAGCAGCTGGGGCTGGAGCCCAGGTTCTCTCATGTCAGCATGGGCGGCGGGGCGAGCATCACCTACCTCTCGGGAGAGCCCCTGCCGGGAATTGAGGCCCTGAAAAAGTCCGCCCTTAAAGTGCGCAAGGCCTAGATATTCAGGGCAGCTGCTCTGCTACCATTTTCTTGCATTCCTGCAGGAGGGTTCTGGGGTCTCCTCTGGCATCAAAAGAGGCTGCTGAACTGTGACCTCCGCCGTCACCCCCATGAGCTCTGCCGATTTCAGCCAGGATCTGGTTGAGGTTCAAGCCCGCGATAGTGGCTTTGCGGCTGGATCTGGCGCTGATCCTGACCCGGTCGCCATGCTTTCCAGCAACAAAGGCCACATCCGCCCCCAGATCGATCAGTGCTGATGCTGCCGATCCCTCAAAGGAGTTCGTCCTGGAGACGGCAATCAGCCATTCCCCCTGGCGCTCGATCTTCGCCCGGCTGGCTGCTTTGAGGACTGCTATTCTCTGAGAGATGTCCGGGGCAAGGGACAGGGCCTGCAATGCCTCGTTATATTCAAACTCCCCTGCCTCTAAGAGCTCTGATGCGGCCAGAAAAGATTCAGCACTGGCGCGCTTGAACCTTCCCGTATCGGATATGATCCCCACCAAGAGTCCCAGGGCCATCTCTCTGTTCGGCTTCCGTCCATTCTCCTTCAGGATCTTCCAGACGATCTCCGCGGTGGATTTGGCCGGCCTTTGGATATAGAACTCCGCTCCCTCCCGAAGACCTTCATCCTGGTGGTGGTCTACCAGGCCATATCTGGAAAGCGGGATTGTGCCCAGCTGCAGCCGTACGGATGTGTCCACCACCACGATCAGATCCCAATCCTCTGGAGAGGGATTGATCATAATGTCTGCTCCTATGAGATCGGATAGAGCCTCGCCGGTGCGGCTCAGGTCATCCGCTGCCCCCAATCCCCCTCCGAAGGCTCCGGCCAGGGCAAAGGCGCTCCCTACGGCGTCCGGGTCGGCGTTGCGGTGGCAGAGGTACAGGACACTTTTGCATCTGCTGACGAATGAGCCGAACTGGGCCTCTGAGATGAGCATGAGTGATTCGAGGTCTCTGGCAATTGATATATCTTGCCTTTGATATCCTGCGCGCTTCGCTTCTCTCAAAAGCCTGCTTCAATATCCTTTTAGAATGGCTTTTATAATGCCGGTCCTTTGGCAAATCCAAAGAAATAAGTCCTTTCCCGCCCAGATAACTGTCTTATGCGCTTTGAGGATAGATCCCAGGCAGGAAAGATGCTGGCGAAAGCCCTGGAGAAATTCAAAGGCCAGGATGCGGTGGTCTACGCCCTTCCCCGGGGAGGAGTGGTCTTGGGATATGAGGTCTCCAGCCGCCTCGATTCTCCCCTGGATCTGATTATAATCAGAAAGATCGGCTATCCTGGCAGCAGGGAATGTGCCGTCTGCGCGATCTCAGAGGAAGGAGAGATGATATGTGACAGCTTGGGCGCATCCCGGCTGGATCAGAACTGGCTTCTTGCCCGGGCGAAAGAGGAGATGGAAGAGGCCAACCGCCGGCGAAGAGTCTATCTTGGGGGCCGCCCGCCCCTGGAAGGAAGAGGCAAGGTGGCGATAGTTGTCGACGACGGCCTGGCCACCGGGCTTTCCATTCTCCTGGCGGTCATGGTGCTGAAAAAACAGCACCCCAGGAGGTTAGTGGTCGCCGTTCCCGTCTCCTCGCCTGAGGGGGCGGAGAGGATCAGGGCAGAGGCAGACGAGCTTGTGGCCCTGGATGTGCCCTCTGATTTCTGTTCCGTCTCGGAGCATTATGAGGAATTTGCTCAGCTTGAGGATGAGGATGTCATAAGGCTCATCAGAAGAGCGGAAGAAAGGGAATAGAACCTGAATAGAACCACTGGAAGATTATCTCTCCTTGATTTTCATTAAGCCGGAAAAGCCTGTGTTATGTTTTGTACCACCTATTTATAACCTTAAAATCCCTAACTTGAATAAAATACGGGTGTGTTGAAATGATGATAAGAGGACTCCTGACAGCTATCTGCCTGATAGGAATAACTTCGGCAATAGCTATTGCTAACGGCGAGACGATTGAACTTGGGCCAGCCAGTGTCTCCTTGGACCTGGAAAGCCTGGGATTCTATTCTATAGAGACGGGAGCCGTCACCTCCACAGAACATAAAGATCCGGATTTCGTCTATGAGATCATTCCGGCGAAGATCCAGGTTGGCGAAACATCTGGCGTTGTCGAGGTCGAGGTCCATAAGATGAGCACGATCGAGCCCCTTGAAGATCCAATCTCCGGTAGGCACCAGGAAAACGGTCTGGAGCACTGCATTGAAAGGTCGAATTTGCTTTCCAATGGAGTGGACATCAAAACAGAATCTTATGAGATTGACGGGGAGCAGGGTTTGATCGCTACCATCGGTGAGGAGGGACAGGACCCCCAGTACATTGTGGCCTACAGTCCTGATAAAGAAAATGGATCGGGATCTATAGTATGCATAGTGGCCTCAAAATTGCCCTGGGAGGAGACAGAAAAGCTCTTCCGCTCCATCAAGACGGAAGTTGCTTAGATGCATAGATGTAGGCTCTTCCTTGTGGGCCGCCTCTACAGACCGACCTGATCAATAGCCTTCTGTTGCCTCTTCGGTTGTTCCTGGCAAAGCACAAAAAATGAACCAAAAAGGCACAAAGACACAAAAATGCCTCTTAATATAATCTTCATATTGGAGACATAAACCTTTGTGTCTTTTCTTATTTGTGGTTTTAAATTTTGAGTCACAATGCCCATACAGAAAGGATTTGCCTGCCGCCTGAACTCCGGTCAATGCTCAACCCTAGCAGTAGTATTATTTACAAGGATCTTCTCGTAGCGCTCCACGATCCTCTCCACTATGTCCATATCGTAGGGCTGGTGGACAGGCACCTGGATCTCCGCATCCATCCGGGCGGAGCTTGGCGCTGCACTCAGCCCGTCCTCTTGGATTTCAAGGCGCAGGTCGCGGGCAATCTCCTCGATCATGGGGGTCAGGGGCTTGATTGCCTTAGCTCCCTTCGCCTTTTTGCGGAACCTTTTCAAGAGGCGGTCCACCTCTGCCGCCAGGGGCTCCACATCCCCTGCTCCTGCTGCCCGGACGATAAGCTCGGCGCTCTCTTTGAGCTGGGAGAGGGTGCGAACCCCTGCCTCTATGACGTCTCCGGAATAGTGTTCTCTCACCCTTTCCAGGTAGCCGGGAGCGATGATCAGAAGGTCGATCTCCTTGAGCCGGCTGAGGTCCTCCTCTTTTGGATTGTAGGGATTGACCACAATATAGTTCAGGCCCAGGCGAACGGCCAGGCTCCTGTACATGGGGCTGACCCCTACCAGCTTCTTGTTCTGTAAGAGAGCCCTTCTCACTGCATGGGGATTGGATGAGGTGATGCCGAAGTAGTCGGCAAAACCGGGAGTGGTGGTGAGAAGCTTGGTTCTGCTGTGCTTGATCGCATTGATAAGCCCCCTCTTCTCCAGCTCTTTGACATGCTCATAGCTCTTGTTTCCCCTGATTTCCACCAGTTCGCTCTGTTTGATGGGCTGCTTGTAGGCGATGATGGCCAGGGTCCTGATCAGGGGCGCTTCTATCTCCCTGGGGGCGAAGGAGAGGACCCGGCCTGCCAGCATGGGGCGGACCTGCATGGAATAGCCCTCTCCTATGCTCTTGATCTCTATTCCCGAGTTGCGGCTGGCATACTCCAGAGCCAATTCCCGAGCAACTTGTTCAGCCATCTGGAGGGACAGGCCGGAGATCTCAGCCAGCTCTTTAGGGGTGAGAGTTCTGCCGGCAGCAAAAAGGGCGGCTTCGATGACCGCTTTAGCGCTGGAATCTGTCATCAGATCTACCTGAATGATGGTCTCTTCCCGAGGGATTTAAGTTTTGGCTAGAGACTGGCTGTCATAGACTTATTGCGAATTGTATTTAAACATAAAGAGACAAAATAACTATGAGAGTTGGCGGAGTGATGTGAGATGAATAAGATGACTCCGGAATGGTTTTGCCGGTTAATCCTTTCAATCCTGATCATTTTTTCAATATCATGCACCCTTGCGGAGGATTATCCCGATTTTGTCGGATATGTGAACGACTATGCTCATCTGCTCTCAGCGCCGCAAGCATCGAGTCTGAACCAGGAGTTGAGGGACTTTGACAATCGGACCACGATCGAACTGGCAGTGGTAACAGTGGACTCCATCGGTGACGAGAGCCCGGAGAGCTATTCCGGCAACCTGGCCAACCTCTGGGGTATCGGAAAAAGAGAGAAAGACAATGGCATCATCCTTCTCGTGGCCATGCAGTCCCGCGACATCTGGATTGAGACCGGTCCGGGGCTGTCTGGAGAGATCTCTGACCGCCAGGTGCAGAGGATAGTGGATGATGTAATCATACCGCAATTTCGGGCCGGCAGGGCAGATCAGGGGATAATCGATGGAACAAGAGCGCTAATTGATCATTTTGACGGATCGGCGTCGTTGCAGACGGGAACCTCCATGCCGGCTGCGCCACCAGGACCCTCTGCACCATCATCTCAGAGCCAGAGCGGGGAGGACCGAAGCATCATCATCTGGATTGCTGCCGCCGTAGCGGCTCTCATTGCTCTGCCCGGGGCATTCTTCGGCATAATCAATCCCAGGCGCGCTCAGGATAAGAAGAATAAGGCGCAGCTCGCAGAGATCAGAAGAGAGCTGGACGGGATGGTGGAAAGCTCTACTGCTTCCATCGAGGCATTGAAAGAGCTCAAGGCCAATTATGTTCCCTCGGTCTGGAAATCGGCAGAGGAGGGCTTCAGCTCTGTGGACCTGGATAAGCTGGAGCTGGATTATATTGGAGCAGAGAGGGCTTCGAGCAGGGGATGGATCAATGCCCCCGCTGCCCAGCAGCTGATAGATGACCTGGACAAAAGCTCCAAGATCTCCAGGAAGAACGTCTCCCTTCCCAGGGAGAGGCTGGCCCAGGCCAAGAAGGGACAAAGAGAGTATCAGTCGCGCCTAGCAGGGCTAGACCTGGCATTCAAACAGGCAGAATATGATGTTTCAGGCGGGCAGATATCCATGACCACTATGATGGAGCTGGAGAAGGCAAAGCAGCTCTACCGGGAGGCGAAGGAGATGGCCGGCAAGAGCCCGGAGACGATCGACTGGATTGCCCTCCAGGACAGGATTCAGAAGGCTGAGGAGGCAGCCGAGCTGGTCAGCCGGGACGCTGCCAGGGACAAAGAGATAGCGGCCAAAATCCAGGGCCAGGACCCTGAGGAGATGCTGGCGAAGATCAAAGAGTCTCTGGAGGCGGGGGAAAGGGAGCTAGGAGGTTCCTATTCTGCCCGGCCCGATCTGGAGGCCAGCAGGGCAGAGTATGAGAGAGCGCAGGGGTACCGCTCGGGAGATATCAATGCCATCGACCTGTATATCATCCTGACCTCGGTGGACAGGCATGTCGAGCATGGTCGTCAAAGCCGTCAGAGGGAGATGGAAATCGCCCGTCAGAGGGCAGAGGAGATGAGAGCAAAAGAGCGGGCGACGTCTGTGCGTCACAGCGGGTTTGGAGAGTCGGGATCACATAGCTTTGGCGGCGGCCATATGGGGGGAGGCAGCAAGGGTGGAGGCAAGTGGTAGCGAAGGGGTGCAATTGAGTCGAGCCATGGAGCCGTTCTTTTTTTGCCCTGACGATAAGGGACGCTCGATGACACAAGTTCGATTGATCTGCTTATGGATGCCTTATCACGAACAGGTCCCCGAATATCTCCTCCTGCTCCAGCCAGACCTGTTTTCTATGCGCCATGAAGAGAAGTGAGACGTAGTTGGTCACTCCGTCCTCATTCAGTTCCACTCTACAGTTGATCTCCTGGAAGCTGACCTTCTTCTTCTCCATGAACATATCATCCAGTATTGGGCCGAGCGCCTTGATCCTCTCTTCGATCCCCTCATCATGCGAGAGGTCCAGCGCTTTCTCCTCGGTGGAAGGCCAGCGGTCCCTCATGGCCTTTCTCCGGCCCACCATCTCCGCCTTCTTCAATTCGGTGATCAGCTCATCCAGGGTCACAGGCCTCTTGGTGCGCCTCCTCACCGGTGGGCGGGGGAGGGTGTCTTCCCTCTCCTCTTCCCAGGCCTCCTCTTCCACCTGCTCGATCTGCGGCGGAGGCTCGTCCGGCTCGTCTTTCTGCCCTTCCATGGAGTCGGACTTCATCCTCAAAAGAATGCTGGCATAAAGCAGGGTCCTGGCCGGTATCCGCAGATCCCTTTTCTCCAGGGAGTCGATGTACTGCAGGAACTTCTCCGTGGTCCGGGCGATATCGATATCCCAGGGGTCGATATCCCCTCTTCGGGCCAGTTCCACCAGCACCTCCGCTGGCTCACCGAACTCGATTTCATTGGGATTCTTTATGAATGGATCTATGGACAAGTCCTACCTCAGCTGGTGCATATGCCGGTCACCGTGGTGATGTTGTTCTCCTGCATGGTCACTCCCAGGGTGTACTTCGATTGCAGTATCATCGGCTTTCTCAGAGATACCACAATGAACTGGGCCCTGGAAGAGATCTTCTTGATCAGCTTTGCCACCCTTTCCACATTGGCCCCATCCAGGAACATGTCTATCTCGTCCATGGCATAGAAGGGTGCAGGCCTGAACATCTGAATGGAGAAGATGAAGGAGAGGGCAGTGAGGCTCTTCTCCCCACCGGACATGGCCTCCAGGCGGTGGAACGGTTTTCCCGCTGGCCTGGCTTTGATGGTCATCCCCCCGCTCAATGGGTCCTCTGGATTCTCCAGGATCAGCTCACCCTCTCCCCTGGATAGTTCCTGGAATATATTCTTGAAGTTCTCATTGATCTGGCTGAAGCTGGACAGGAATGCCTCCTTTTTCATCTGATCGTACTTCTCCAGTTTATCGATGATCGCTTCCCTCTCCTCTCGCAGGGTGGTCCTCCTCAGGGCCAGGAAGTCGTGGCGGGTCAAGACATGATCGTACTCATCTATGGCCAGCATGTTCACCGGCTCCAGATCTCTCATGAACTGGGTTAAAGCGCGGATCTTCTCGGCGACGGTATTGCTGTCCGGCGGCTCCTGGGTCGAGTCGACGCCGCTCTCTTCGATCTCTTTTCTCAGGTCATCCACCTTCATCTGAATGACATCCCGAGCGGAGGTGCTGGCATCCAGGCGGGCTTGTATTCGGTCCATCTCTCGCTCCATTTTGTCGATCGCCCGCTGCATGGCGATGGTCCTCTCCAAAAGCTCGACTCTCACTCCCTTCAGACCGTGCAGCTCATGATCGATCTCCGCCTCCCTGGATTTCATCTCCTCCAGTTCCCCATTCAGGCTCTGGATCCGCGCGACGGCAGCCTCCTTCTCTCCTTCAGCTTCCGCCTTTTCCGCCTCTAGCATCTCCCTCTTGGTGGCGATCTCCTTTTGCTTCTCGATTATCCCCTCCTCTCGGATCCTGTCCTTGAGGATATCGGCATCGATCTCTGCTATCCGCTCCTGCAGCCTTCTTATCTCTGATTTGGCAGCATCTGCTTTGCGGTTCAGCTCCGGGATTTTTGAACCAGAAAGGTCAGACTCTATCCGGCTTATGGTCTCATTCATGGAAGCCAGGATCTCCTCAGATGCTCTGACCTCCCCTTCCAGAGCGTCCAGCCTTGCTTTATTGCTGATAAACTCGCTTTCCATCTCCACCAGACGCTCGCGCTTCTCGGAGATGCTCTTCTCCAGCCGGGGTTTTGCTCCCGCCATCTCATCTGCCTGGAAAGTCTTCTTGGATATGGACCGGTTAAGCTCCTCCACTTCTCGGTTTATGCGGGAGATCTGCTCTTCTATCTCGTCCAATTTTTCGATGAGCTTCCCCCGCTCGGCATCGGCGCTGGCGATCCTCTCCGAGAGCTCCAGGAGCTTCTTTCCCTCCTCTGCTGCGAACCTCATCCTGGTCTTATAATGGCCTCCGGTCATCGCACCGGATCTCTCAACCAGGTCCCCTTCCAGTGTGACCATCCGGTAGCGGCCCATGAGCGCCCGGGCGTGATTCAAGTTCTCCACTACCAATGTATCGCGAAATACATACCAGAAGGCCCCCTGGAACTTTGGATCGAATTCCACCAGGTTGAAGGCATAGTCCACTATCCCTTCATAGTTGGGCTTGAGGGAAGGACTGCCCCGGTCCAGCTTGTTCAGGGGGAGAAATGTGGCTCTGCCGATCTGGGACCTCTTCAGGTACTCAATCGCCCGCGCGGCATCCTCATCTGTGGCGGCGACGATGCTCTGCATGCGTGCTCCCGCCGCCACCTCCAAAGCCACAGAGTAGCGCGACTGGACATTGCCCAGCTCTGCTACGGTGCCATAAAGCCCTGGAAGCATATCTCTCTTTATGGCAGAGCGTAGGGCGTCCACTGCTCGGGAAAATCCGCCTTTATCCTCTGCCGCTTTGATCCGGCCGTCGGTGCGGGCGAACTCACCCTGGAGCTTTTGCATCTCCCTTTCCGCCTCGGAGATCTCCCGGCGCAACCTGAGCCTCCCCTTCTCCAGGTCGTCTCTGTCCCTCTCCAGCTCCATCGCCCGGCTATTGAGCCCGGCCAGCTCCTCTTTCAGCTGCTCAGCCTCATGATCACTACTGGCCAGGGCATCCATCGCTTCCTTGATGGCAAGGGAGAGCTCCTCTCTCTCCAACCCCCCCCTCCTCGCTGCATCCAGCAGACGGTCCCTCTCACGCAGCTGATCTGCCAGTTTTGCTTTAGCCTCTTCCCGGATCTTTCTGGACTCTTCTAGCTTTTCTCTGAGGACGGAGAACTGGGCGTCCTCTCGGGCTAAGCTCTCTTCAGCCTCCCTCAGGAGATCGTTTTGATCCCCAAGCTCTCCTTCTAAGCTGGCCTTGCGAATGCTCAAGTCCCTGATCCTATCTGCCAGGACCTCCTCTTCTCCAGAGAGGTTTCCCAACTGGATGAAGCTGGCATTTTGCTGACGGTCAATATCAGCCAGGGACTTTTCCGTCATCTGGATCTTGCCGGTTTCGCGAGCTATCTCCCCTTTCAGCTCCTCTATTCTCCGCTTAACCTCGATCTGCTCGTCTTCCCCCTTATGGGTGATCTCTTGACCGAGGTTCTGCAGCTTCTCCTCTTGGACAGCAAGCTCTGAACGCAGCTCATCTGCCTGCAGCTTGATCTCCACATTCCTTCCCTGGAGGGTGGATATCTCCTGGTTGAGGCTCTCCATCTCTCTTGACGACTCTTTGAGCCTGGCCAGGAGGAGGAATGCCTCCTGCCTTTTAAGCTCGTCTTTGTGCGCCTGGTAGGAATGGGCCTTGTCCCTCTCCGCCCGTAACCGGTCCAGCTGACCACTCACCTCCTCCAGGATGACGTCAACCCGTTCGATGCGCTCTCGCACCACATCCAGCTCTTCCATCGCTTTCTTCTTCTTCTCATCGAACTCGGCGACGCCAGCGATCTCATCTATGATCTTCCGCCGCTCAACAGGCGTCATCTCGATGATCCGGGTCACATCCCCCTGCATGACGATGTTGTAGCTCTCAGGGGTTATGCCAGCCTTGGCCAGCAGGTCCAAGAGCTCCGCCTGACCGCAGGATTTGCCATTGAATGAATATGAAGAAACATATTTGTCTCGGTTCATCTTGATCTTTCTCGAGACCTCGATCGTATCCTGATCCAGAGGAAAAAGGCGATTGGTGTTGTCCAGCCTGACGATCACCTGGGCAAAATCGGGATTTTTGCCGTTGTCCCCTCGGTAGATGAGATCAGGCAGCCTTTCCGCTCTCATGGCTCGCGAGCTGGAAAGGCAGAGGGCAAATAGGAGAGCATCTACTATATTGGATTTGCCGCTCCCATTCGGCCCCGTCACCGTAACAAAATCGTTCTTCAGAGGGACCCTGATGCTCTTCCCGAATGATTTGAAGTTCTTGAGCTCAACCTCTTTGATGTACAAAGGCTACCTCCGCCCAAATCCCGCAATGCTGGCCCGTTCGATGCCCCCTCAACATCAGAATCATTTCCCTCGGCTCCAGTCCCGCTCTTTATTCCTTTGCCAGTTGAGGCTTTCGCTTCTGATCGCTGATACAACTTAATTATGTATTCGAGGATGTATATATCACTTTCCTGTATGTAAACCTTTCCTCCAGTACGGTAATTAAATTCAAAAAATCAATATATTTATTTACTATTCATATTTACATCAGCCTTTCATTTTCCATCCTAGGCTTTAGACCCTCTCATTCGATCTTCCTTCATTTAACCGTCCCATTCTTCTTTTCATTCCTCTTATTCTCGTTTTACCAGCTACCCCAAGGCTTATTTACCATCTGACAATATCAAAATGAGAATGGACGTACTCGCAGATGTTGGTGGAAGGCCCGGCCTGGACTGCCGGGGATTTTGCAGCTATTGCTACTTCAAGGGAGTGAAGAAGGTCCCACCCTTCGGCTGCAAGAACTGCATGCCTTTCAAGAAGGGTTGTGACTATTGCTCTCGTGCCATCATGGAGGGCTATCCGGGCTTCAAGCCCATGAACGATGTCCTGTTCGAGGTGGCCCAGAGGTGCATGGGCAGCATACCGGACAGGGTCACCATCAGTGGGGGCGGCGACCTGAGCTGTTATCCAGATCTTATCTCCCTGGCGAGGACGGTGGGGCAGGGAATGGTGCCCATCAGCCTTGGCTACACCAGCGGAAAAGGATTCAAAAGCCCAGACGATGCGACTAAGCTCATCGATGCCGGAGTGTCTGATGTCTCTTTCACCGTCTTTTCCACCAACCCCGAGCTTCGTCGCAGGTATATGGGGGATAAACATCCAGAGATAGCCCTGGAAAACCTGAAGACGTTCTGCAAGAGCTGCGAGGTCTATTGTGCTGCAGTCATCATCCCAGGAGTAAACGACGGCCAGGAACTGGAGAGGACCTGCAACGATCTTGAGGAGATGGGGGCTAGAGGCCTGATCCTCATGCGTTTTGCCAACTTTCGGGATCAAGGCTTGATCCTGGGAAATGATCCCATCATGCCAGGCATAACCCCTCATACCATCGAGGAGTTCAGGGACCTGGTCACCCACACTGCCGAGAAGCACCGTTTCCGGGTAACTGGAACCCCTCTCTGGGACCCGGTCACCGGCGCGCCCTTCGCTTTAGCCAGGCGTCCGGATGCCATCTCCTGCCTGCCTCCTCTGCGGAGAGGGGCGAGCATCATCACCAGCCGGGTGGCCGCTCCAATGCTAAAGAGCATCTTTTCCCAGATGGAGACGGGAGATCGGGTGAACGTCCTGCCGGTGGAAAAGGACATCGGCTGCCTGATCACTATCGAGGACTTCTCAGGCCTCGATCTTGACCAGGTGATGGACACGGTCATCATTCCTGGCCGGACCATGGCTCATGAAAAAGATATCAAGAGCGTCCTTTCAAAGGATGGCCGGGATAGGATGATAATCCGGGGCCCGGACACACTCACTGTGGATGGCGAGATGAGCATCTCCATGACTGCTGAGGCGGTCATAGAGCTGGAAGTGGAGGCATTCGGAGAGCTGATCGAGGCCATCAATGCCATGGGCGTATGAATAGAGCGGGGGCAATAAAAAGATGAAAAAGACAAGACGACAGAGAAGGCCATTTCACGTCATGATCATACCAACCCTCGGCTGTCCTTCCAAGTGCAGCTACTGCTGGAGCTCCGAGGTCGGATCCCCGAGGATGACCATCGAGACTGTAGAAGAGATAGTCGAATGGCTGCGCGATTTTCGGGACGATCCGGTTACATTCACGTTTCACGGTGGAGAGCCGTTGCTTGCCGGGGTGGACTACTATCGTGCGGCCCTTCCCCTGCTTAAAAAGGAGCTTGAGCACCTCAGCCCCAACTTCGCCCTGCAGACCAACCTCTGGCTGCTGACTCCGGAGCTGGCTGATGTCTTAGCAGAGCATGAGGTCCCCATAGGCTCAAGTCTTGACGGCCCCCAGGAGCTCAATGACCTGCAGAGATCCGAGCGCTACTTTGAGAGGACCATGGCCGGGTATGAGCTGGCCAAGAAGCACGGCCTGCAGGTGCAGTTCATCTGTACCTTCACCTCCTATTCGGTGCAGTTCAAAGAGGAGATATTCAACTTCTTTCTGGAAAACGGCCTGGTCCTCAAGCTCCACCCAGCTCTACCCTCGCTGAAGAGCGACCAGCCGGACCGGTGGGCCCTTCCACCAGAGGAGTATGGCGAATTGCTCGTCTATCTCCTGGACAAGTACCTGGATAACATGGACAGAATCGAGGTGCGGAACATCAACGATTATGCCAGGTGCGTACTCACCGGGAGGGGTACCGTCTGCACATTCGTCGATTGCATGGATAATACCTTTGCTGTAGGCCCGGATGGGAGCATCTATCCTTGCTACCGCTTTGTGGGAATGCCCGAATTCGTCATGGGAAACGTCCGCGACCTTCCCAGCCAGGAAGAGCTGGCCTCCTCTCCTGCCGGAGTGCGTATGCACGAGTTCAAGGAGTATGTGGATGTGAACTGCAAAGGCTGCAAACACATCCGCTATTGCCGGGGAGGCTGCCCTTATAATGCTATCGCGCCAACCGGGGGGGAGATCATGGGTGTCGATCCTCACTGTACCGCTTATAAGAGGATATTCGATGAGATCTCCGAGCGATTCAATAAAGAGATGATGGGCTCGATGGGCATGGGACTGGAGGGGATGAGAACAGGGAGCGGAAAGGGCAGCGGGCCGGGGATTATGTCATTGATGCAAAAGATGATTGGGAGATGAAGAGAGCATATGTTAAGGCAGCTGCAAATTAATCTGACGGCAATTTGAGGATAAGAGAGATAGATGCTGCCAGGTTCCCAAAACATTATTGCCCATGAGCAAAATAAATTGATCGATCAATTATGGAGAAGATTCAAGAGGTCAAGGGTCTGGGCGGAATGCTTAATGGCTTTCGGGATTTGGTCAAGGATGATCAGAAGATAATCTTCATCGGGTCTCCTGGTTTTTGTACACCCTTCGCTCTATTCCTGGGCTATCCGGTACGAGAAAAGGAGATGGCTTTCATTCCCGGCCTGGAAAAGAATAAGATGAGAAAGATAGTCTCCACTGAATGCGGACTGGAGCTGGCTGATCCCTGCAGCTTCGAGGCGGATACAGTGGTGATTTTGGGTGGCATGGCCATGCCCAAGATCGGGGTGAAAGTTGAGGAGATGGCCGATTTTCTATCCGGGATGAAGTACAAGAGGCTTATGGGTGTCGGATTTATGTCGATCTTCCAGAAATCCGGCTGGTCCGATGTCCTGAAGTTCGACAACATCATGGATCTGATCATAGACGGTCAGGTATACAAGTAGGGTAGACCCTAAATACTTAATATATTTTTATCCTGATCAGGGATATCAAATGAAGCAGTCTCGAATGCAGAGGATCACGCCCTATCTGGGAATGATCGTGCTGATAGTGTCCATCGGCGGCATCTTCTTCCCCAAGCTTGGCTACATCCTCTTGCTGGTCTTCGCCACCCTCCTGATCATCGCCCCCTTCCGGGGCCGTTGGTTTTGCGGCAACCTCTGCCCCCGGGGGAGCTTCGTTGATTTCTGGCTTGCTCCCCTGAGCCGCAAGCTGGCAATCCCTCCTTTTTTGCGCAGCATGTGGATCAGGGTCCCCATCTTCATCGCCCTGATGGGCTTTATGCTCTTCCGGCTGATGGGCACCGAAGGGGTGGTGGACAGGATTGGAATGGTCTTTGTCACCCTCTGCATAGTCACCACCTCAATCGCCGTCCTCTTTGGCGTATTTTTCGCTCCCCGCACCTGGTGCACATTCTGCCCCATGGGGACACTGCAGAGGACATTGGGCAGGGGCAGATACCTGCTCTCCATCGACCAGGAGAGGTGTATCGATTGCAAGAGGTGCCGAAATGTCTGCCCCATGCAGCTTCCTGTCAATGAGACTCAGGATTTGCCGGACTGCATAAAATGCGGCCGCTGCATCAAAGCCTGTCCGAAGGATGCCCTGCGTTTTCAGTGATTGTCGAAGTTATAACGCAAGCTTAATTAGGATGTGTCGAAAATCAATGGCTGGTGAAATTAGATGAAATATAGAATATTCTGCATCTGTATCCTGGCGATCAGCCTGATGTTACCTGCTTTGGCTGTGAACGGCGGCTATATCAATCCCAACATCGGCCAGTCATACGGCCGGGGAACCCTGGACGAGGGTCTTGCGGGAATGCTGGACTGGTTGGACCAGCCCGTGCCCAGCGCCAGCTATCCCCTGCCCTCTGACTCACTCTATACCGCTGGCGCAGCAGAGAGCTCATTTGTCCCCTATAGCGAGTATTATAAAGCGGCCACAAAGGCTGCCGAGGGCGGAGTGATCGGCAACCCTACCCCGTTTGATATATCCGGGAACGAGCCAATAGCGGTCTACTATGGCGACGGTCAGGGATTGACATACTCTCAGTATGCATCTGCCATGGCCACCAGAAGCGATCTATGGATAAAGGGGACGACCAACTGGTCTCAGTACGCTGCCGTTCCCCTGGGAAGCATTCTGGAGCTGGTAGCCTATGCACCCCAGGGAGGAAATGCCGGATTCTATCAGACTATTCAGACCAGCAGCATATTCCACGATTACGGCACCTATCAGTTGAATCCCGGCTACAGCACCATGAGCTTTGATGCCGATCAGGCGGGAAGGCATATGCTCTACTTCGTGATCAACAACCAGCCGAGCAACCTGGTCATAGTGGACGTCTTCCCCCAGCAAGCGGAACCGGCATCATCCAAGCCCGTCCACACCGTATCCTAGAGATCTAAATATCTGCAGGTCCATAACATATCCAGGAGATGATCAAGGAGATGATCCATGAGTGAAGCTCTAAGGATTCTGGGGCTGGCGGACCTGCATGACTGCACAGAGAGGCTCGAGGGTCTGAAGGATATCTGCTGCGATATCATCGCCTTTTGCGGGGACCTTCATAACGGCAGCTCGAGGGAGAGGGCGGGGCCCGCGGCCATGGCCCTCGCAAGCCTCGGACCGCCGGTTCTGATCGTCCCCGGCAATATGGACCATAAAGATGTTGTCCCTCAGCTTTGGAGAGAGGCAGGCTTAATCCTGCTTCATCAATCCTCTTTTCGCTATAAGGAGTACGGATTTCTGGGGCTGGGGGGAATGATAGCCAGAGATCCCCGGAGATTAAAGGATCCAAATAGGTACTACCATCGAGATGAAGAGGTCTATCCCCTTCTGGAGAAGGCCTATTGGGAGGTTTGGGATGCCAAAAGAAAGATCATCGTCGTCCATCAGCCGCCTCGCGGGGCACAGGACCTCCTTTACAATGGCGAGAGATCCGGCTCCACGGAATTGCGCCGGTTCATAGAGGACCGTCAGCCCGACCTGGTCTTATGCGGCCATATCCATGAGGACCGGGGAGAGTGCCAGATCGGCTCCTCTCGGGTGGTGAATGTGGGAGAGCTGCGCCGGGGCTACGGAGCCCTTATTAATCTGGACGAAAAGATATCTGTCAACTGGATTAGAGAAATTTCGCTCAAGGATTGATTTTGATCTTTTAATCAATCTCGGTTGCCTTTCATTCTTCTCCCTGCTTTTGGGCGACGATTATGATAGAATAGGATCCGTCGACATCCTCCACCGACGGGTAGGCTGCGACATAAGAGAGCCAGCGGATCATCTCCTCTGAGTGCATCCCCGGCTCGTCGGTCAGCTTTCTCCCGATCCTTCTGGCATTGAAGAGCTGCTGCTCTCTTCGAAATAGGGCCCGGGATCGAGACTGGCCCAGCCGATAGATCACGCGCATGCCGCTCCGCTCCACCATCCGGCGGAGGGATGGAAAGCTGAACCACTGCTTATGGGACTGATTCTTTGGCAGGCCAGCATCATCAGCCGATTCGTAAATCGCATTGGGAACGGAACAGATGAGAAAGCCTCCAGGAATAAGGATTCTGGAGAACTGATCCACTGCCCTGCCCGGATCGTTCAGATGCTCCAGGGTCTCAAAGCTGACCACTGCCCCGCAGGAGCCGGGATAGATATGCCTGCCGAGGTCATCCTCCTCCAGATCCAGGCAGAGGAATCTGGCATTTGGCTGCTGGCATCTTTTGCTTGCTTGCTCGATCATCTCCGGATTGCCGTCTATGCCCACCGCCTCTTCAGAGATCGAGGCCAGCTCCATCAATCCATACCCTAGGCCGCAGGATATGTCGGCTGCCAGGCTGATTTTTCGGCGGCGAAGAAAGTCGGCGGCAAAGAGGTATCGTCCCAGATATTCGGCCTTTCGCCATAGATTGCTATCATTGGCATCAAAGGGATCCAACTGATCAGAACCCGTGCCCTTATAAGCGGAGTAGGATGACAACTTATGACCTCGAAGCCGCTAAAAATAGAATATCCAATCAAACATTCCTACGCCTTTTAATCCAGCTCAGATCAGGAGATTCGAATGAAAAGAGTTGGAATCAAAGGCAGGCCGTTAAAGGATGAAAGTGCCTGCCCTTTGGGAACAGGATGCTAAATGCTAAATTCCTAGCGGATGTCCAGCTTTGTCCTGCCCATCACTGCCAGATAGGCTACCTCTTTCCCTTCCTCGATCTTGGACTTCTGGTCCTCGGTTATGGGAACATCGACGGTGGCATAGCTGCCCAGGTCCATCAACTGCACCGATGTATCGCCGATGGACAGGACCTGACCGGTCTTACGCTCCACTGTGGGCACATAGATCTTGGTGGTGACCGGCTGGACTATGGATTTCTTCTGGTTGTCGAAGATACCTATGGCATCCACTCTCGCTTTGGCCGAACCGTGCTTACCTGGCTTGGAATGGGATATGCTCTTGATTATGCAGGGCTCTTCGTCGATGATTACGTACCTTCCTTCTTTAAGCTCTCTGACCTCAACCTGCTCCTTCATTTCATCACTCCTAAGGGCGAATGCGACTCACCTATTTAAAGGATATCTTTCATCCGCCGCAGTGCTTCCTCCAGACTGGCCCGGCTGGCGGCATAAGAGATCCTGATGTGCTCCCTTCCCCCCTCTCCAAAAGCCGATCCCGGAACGGTGATGACCCCTGCTCGGGCCAGCTTATCAGCCACCAGGTCGCCGTCTCCCACCCAGGGAAAGAGATAAAAAGCGCCATCAGGCTCTATCAAGTCCACTCCCATCTCCCGGAAGCCGGCCACCAGCAGGTCTCTGCGGCTCATAAACTCGTCTCTCATCTGGCGGACGCAATCCTGGGGGCCACTGACCGCCTCCAGGGCCGCTGCCTGGGAGATGGAACTGGCGCAGGCCTGGACGTACTGGTGGATCTTGAGCAATTGCTCTATCGCTCCGCACTGGGCGGCGAGATATCCCAGCCGCCAGCCAGTCATGGCATAGGTCTTGGAGACGGCATTGACGGTGATCACATTATCAGAGAACCGAGCAGGGCTGACATGCTCTCCCCGGTAGATGAAGTGCTCGTAGACCTCATCTGAGAGGACAGCGATATCCTCGTCATCGGCGATCTCGGCGATAGCCCTCATCTGCTCGCCGGTCTGGACCGATCCGGTGGGATTGGAGGGGGAGTTGACGATTATCATCCGAGTTTTGTCGGTAATGCGCTCCTGTATTGCCTCCGGGGTAATGCGCAGGTTCTCATCCAGTGGTACCGAAACGGGCCTTGCCCCCACCAGCTTTGTCAGCTCGGCATAGGAGAGGAAGCTGGGATCGCCCACCAGCACCTCTTCGCCCCGGTCTACCAGGGCGGCGATGGCCAGGAATAGGGCCTCGCTGGCACCGCTGGTGACCATTATATCATCGGCGGTGCAGTCGATCTGGTTCTCCTTTTTGAACTTCTCCGCCAGCGCCTCTCGGAGCGCCGGCACACCGCAGTTGGGGGTGTAGCCGCACTCCCCCATCTCTATAGCCCTGATCGCCGCCCGCTTTATATGGGCTGGGGTGTCGAAGTCCGGCTGGCCCAGCCCCAGGTTGACCGAACCGGGCTTGGCCGACTCGAAGCATTTCCTAATACCTGATATCTCAATCTCCTCTGTGCAACATGCAAACCTCATGGCTTCTCCCTCCGAATTTGCTCTCCGGTCTGATCATCCCTATAGACCACATTGAGAATGCTAAAGCAGCCGAGGGTGCTCAGCTCCTCTTTCATGATGTTCATCCTGACCCTACCCCCTCTCCAGTAAAGGGTGATCTTCACGTCCTCTTTCTCTATCTCCTGGGATATGGACTCCATGAACCTCTCCAGTGCCCGGCTGTTGGAGAACGGGACCACGAATATCGCCCTGTATCTGTCTTTCTTGCGGGCATATGAGGTCAGAACATAGCCGTTGCTCTCAAACTCGCTGATCTCCTCAAAGCGGCACAGGACCTCTTTTTCGTGTTCAGTGGCCGAGTCGACCTTGGAGATTATCAGCAGAATTCTGGATAGAAGCAACTTATCAAATTTTCTGCCAAACCATAAATTGATTGTGCCCTGGGTGAGCAGGATGGATACCGAAGATCCACTGATCTCTATGGAGACCGGTTCTGGCCTCGAGCCTGGTGAGGATGGCATTATCTCTAGATCCTGGCGGAGCAGATATAACCGTTTCGAGAAATGATCCTTGGAGAGGAGCGATTTCCATGGATCAATGCTTAATGGCTTTAAGAGAAAAGTTTGCCCAGGAGCCTTATGCCCAAATTTTCGGGATAGAGATAGAGGAGCTGGAGGCGGGGCATGCCGTCCTGAAGATGAGGACGAGGGATGAGATGAACAACCTCTTCGGGACTGTTCACGGCGCGGCCATCTATTCCCTGCTTGATGCCGCCTTCGAGCTGACCGTAAACTCCCACGGCACAGTGGCGGTGGCACTGGGGGTGAGCGTCAACTACCTGTCCCCTGCCCGTTCCGGGGAGACTCTGCAGGCAGAGGGGCGGGAGACCAATCGATCTCGAAAGATCTCCTCTTGTGACATTCGGGTGACGGGAGAGGACGGCCGGCTGGTTGCCACCTGCCAAGCCTTGGCTTATAGAATGAGAGATCGGCTCCCCTTCTTGCCACTAGAGGCCCCATCGAGCGCATGAATTGCGCTCTTGAACAGGGTTTATATTCCATCGCTCACCATGGATCTGGCGATGAAGCTAGGGCCCTGCATAAAGAGATACAAGGAGGACACTCATCGGGCGGTGTCGCCGGAGGAGACTGAGGAACGCATCGAGGCGAAGCTTCCCGCGGCCGGGATCACTAGGGTGGCCGATATAACCAACCTGGACCGAATCGGTATACCGGTCTTCTCCTCCATCCGGCCCATGGCCGATCGGGGCGCAGTCTCCGTCTATAATGGCAAAGGGGCAACTCCAGTCGAGGCTCGGGTCTCGGCGATGATGGAGGGGCTCGAGCGCTACTCTGGGGAGGTGAGAGACCGAGAGCTATTCATTGCCCGCTATTCCGATCTGGAGGCGGAGGCGATAGATCCAGTCGATTTGATCCTCCCAGCGGAGGCAGTGGCGGATGCAGATGCGGAAATTCCCTGGGTCCTGGGCTGGGACATGATGAACGATGAAGAGATCATGGTCCCGGCCAATGCGGTATTTCATCCACTTTCCTCCGACTACAAGCGGCTCTTCCGGACCAACACCAGCGGCCTGGCATCAGGAAATATGATGGAAGAGGCGATATTCCATGGCCTGGCAGAGGTTATAGAGAGGGATGCCTGGGCGATAGTGGAGGCGACGCGGCGCATGGGGCCGCTGATCACCGATGTTGAAGACGGTCAGGCACAGAGCCTGCTGGATAGGTTTGCCGCTGCAGAGGTGGACGTCTATCTGCGGGACATCACCAGCGATATCGATATTCCCACCTGTGCAGCTGCTGCCGATGACGTAAAGCTGCGCGATCCCACTCTGCTCACTACCGGGATGGGCACCCATACCAGCGCCCGGGTGGCAGTTCTGCGCGCCCTGACTGAGGTGGCGCAGAGCAGGCTCACCCAGATCCACGGGGCGAGAGAGGATACCGTGACCGCCGATTTCCGACGGCAGATAGGGTACGAAAGGACCAAGAGGCTTAACCGTTATTGGTTTGATGTCGGGGAGAAGAAGAGATTCGCCGATATTCAGTCTTTTGAGAGCGATGACTTCCTCTTGGATATCAGGTTCATGATCAGCAAGCTGGAGGAGGCGGGACTGGAGAGGGCGGTGGTGGTCGACTTGACCCGAGAGGAGATCGGCGTTCCGGTGGTGAGGGTGATCGTGCCGGGCCTTGAGATCGCGGGGGTGGACCCGGAGAGAGTGGGCAAGAGGATAAAGGATGCCAGACGTCGTCGTATTCCTGGGGCCAAGCCTCTGCCAAGCTAAGGCAGAGGAGATCATGCAGGGTCTGCAGGTGCAGGTGGACTGGCGGCCACCTGCCCGGCGGGGGGACATCTACCGGGCGGCCCAGGAGGGAGCGCGGATCATCCTTCTCATCGACGGTGTCTTCTTCCAGGACTCATCTGTGGCGCACAAAGAGGTCATATATGCCCTTAATGCTAGCGCGAAGGTCCTGGGGGCGTCGAGCATGGGAGCCCTGAGGGCCTCGGAGCTGGATGTATTTGGCATGGAGGGAATAGGGCTCATCTATCAGGCCTACAAGAGCGGACGGTTGGTCTCAGACGATGAGGTAGCTCTGACCTTTGATCCCTTCACCTATGAGCCGCGCTCAGAGCCCCTGGTGAACATCCGCTTCAATCTGGAGGAGGCCTGGCAGAGGGGTGTGATCAGTACTGCCGCAAAAGACCGATTCTTTCGCTGCGCTCAGGCCCTGTATTTTCCAGAGAGGAGCTATGAGAGGATGATGGAAAAAGCAGCAGGCCTGGTGGCAGAGAAGGAGATGGAGCGGTTTCGCGAATTCCTGGCCCATAACCGGCGGGACTTCAAGATGGAGGACGCTATAAAGGCTTTGCAAAGGGCTAAAGAGATAGCAGAAGAGTGAGGATGGTAAAGCATGAGATCAGGGTGAAGATGAGGGCAAATAATTGAGAGAAGGAGATGACGGCAGGGGATGAAGGAAATAGACGAGGTCAAAAGATGAGGGTAAGGATCAGATCTTTTGCCGGATTCCGAAACATCCTGGGGCAAGAGATAGAGGTTGATCTGGCAGAGGATGAGGCGAAGGTTGAGGACCTTTTGGAAATTCTTTGCCGCGATCATCCCTCTCTAGAGCCACTTCTGTTCAGGGAAGGAAAGCTGCGGGAGGATGTGAACATCTTCCTCTCGGGAAAGAACATCGCTGGTCTTCAGTCTCTGCACAGCCAGCTGGCGGATGGGGATGAGCTGGCCCTGTTCACTGCGGCCATAGGGGGATGAAATCAGGAAGATTCAGGCCGAATACATTGAATTCCGATCATAATCAATCACAGTTTAATTGAGATGATAGTATTTAGCAAATCTATCTAAATAGATTGAAATAATAGTTTCCCATTCCCTGGGACTGTTCTCGATGGCTATGATAGAAGAGATTCAAGCTTTAAAGAAAGAACGGCGGGCGACGATTCTGGCCCATAATTATCAGACGCCGGCCATTCAGGATATAGCGGATCTAGCAGGCGACTCCCTGGAGCTCTCCCGGGCGGCAGCCAGTCTGGACTCAGAGGTTATAGTCTTCTGCGGGGTGGATTTCATGGCGGAGACCGCTGCCATCTTGTCCCCACAAAAGCGGGTGGTCCTACCGGTGAAGGGAGCATACTGCCCCATGGCCCATATGATCACCCCTGGGCAGCTGGATGAACTGAAGGCCCTCTATCCCAGAGCAGCGGTGGTATGCTATGTTAACTCAACTGCCGAGATCAAAGCAAAAAGCGACATATGCTGCACATCTGCCAATGGGGTGCAGGTGGTAGAATCGCTATCTGAAGACGAGGTCATATTTGTGCCGGACAGGAACCTGGCCGCCTATGTGGCCCGCCATACGGAAAAGAAGATAATCCCCTGGGACGGCTACTGCTATGTTCATGACCACTTCACCCCAGAGATGGTGAAGGCAGCCCGCGAGCTTCATCCTGGGGCGGAGGTTCTGGTCCACCCGGAGTGTCGGCCGGAGGTGATCGACCTGGCCGATTTCGTCTACAGCACCGCAGGCATGTGCAAGCACCCCAATACCAGCCGGGCGCGGGAGTTCATCATCGGCACCGAAGTGGGCATGATCTATCGGCTTAAGAAGGCCCATCCGGACAAGGAGTTTTATCCTCTGAGCGAGGAGGCCATCTGCCAGAATATGAAGAAGACCACTCTTCCCGATGTCTTAAAGGCTCTGCAGACGCTGGAGCCGCGGATCACTGTGCCTGAGGAGATCGCCTTGCCAGCGAAAAAGGCGATCGAGAGGATGCTCCAGGTGAAGGTTTGAAGAGTTGTGAAAGAGAGGCAGTGTGAAAAGGATTCTGAAACTATTTTGCCGGCTTTGGATGATATAGCTTTATCTCGGTTCTTCGCTGTTTTCTGTGGATAAACCTGGAGATACTATTTCTTCCTCGTCTTTGTGCCTTTGTGCCTCCGTGGTGAAATCGGTATGCAATGGCCTCACCACAAAGACACCAAGGCACAAAAAAATTTCTCGGGAGGACAATACCCACACAATTTAGCGAAGAGCCTTTATCTCTGAGTCTCAGATCCAAAGGATCATCAAGCACTTTTATCCTGAGGGCCCAGCCAGAGCCCGACTTTCCAGCTGGCGACCGCCTGAGGTCCGGTCGGGGTCGGTAGAACCGACGGGCCGCTCGCTCGCGGGCGCGGGAGGACGCGAGCAGCAGTAATCAGCCTGGTTGCAGCATTTGGGCAGATGGTCAGGGGATTCTGCCCACTGGGCTATCGGCTTTTATCGTATCCCCGCTCAGGCCAAACCTCTTAATGGCGATCGGCTTTCCTATCTGCCACCAGCTGGTTTTGCCTTTGCCCCAGGCTCCATCTCTGAGTTGTACCGTCCATGCCCCGAGTATACAATCTCCTCGATTCTCTCAGCCAGTAGGGCCTCGGGATTCTTCGCCGTCAGATAATGTCCTGCTCCTGCATACCACAGATACTTCTCATGCTTCAGAGCCTCAGCCGTGGAATGATAGGAAATCCCCTTTCCCTGAAACTGGTAGATGCTCTGCAGGGCTTCGAGGACCACCACCGTCACCCCTAAAAGCCCGGTGGCAATCGGATAGGCCCCCCAGCCGGCGAAGAATGGAACCAGTGCTGCGGCAATGAACTCAATCCCCTTCAGCCACTTATATCGGTCTTGATTCCATCTGGCATTGTGGCTGTACCATTTGATCTGCTCCTCCAATCTATCCAGCGTTATGTTTGCGACCATAATTCAGAAACCCCCACAATTTGTCTTATCGATCTGAACAATCACATAATGCCCCATTGACAATCCTGCCCTTGTGGCTGTATCGGTCAGCAGCATCCCATTCAGTTTTCATCTCTTCTGCAGGATAAGCTTTTGCAACCATCTCTCTCTTCTTTGTGCCTCTGGGTGAAATCGGCATGCTTGGGCCTCGCCACCAAGACGCCAAGACACAAAGAAAAATTCTCTGGAGTACAATATCCACCCAATTTTGCGAAGAGCCAAAAAACAGTCTGTGTAGATCAAAAACTCAAATATGCTGACGTTTGAGATCTTTCGAGCCTCATAAAAGCAGTTCAAACTTTCACCGGGCCCGCCTGGCGAATTTTTTCTATAATATATCCCAATGCAAAACCCCTCATCAACGTATAATTCCGACCTCTCTGGCTTTGCCGGCCTTTTTGCCTGCGTCCCAGAGGGGCGACTCGCGACGCCCACCAAAAAAAAGAGCTCGTAATTATCGATACTAACCTTTGATCCAGCCAAGATTCCAGCCAAGATTCAGGAAATCGACTAACAGAAATCACTTCTTTTCAATCAAGATTAGCAAATCTGTCCAAAGATTAAATAGATGGGCTAAAAAAATTGATTTAAAATTTGGCCACCACAGCGCATGTCACCGCCGCTGAGCCTGCTAGAAACCATATGGCAGCGGTGAAAAGAATGCAGGCGGGTCCTCTTGGTTGGGTTGGGNGGTTACAGGAGCGATACATACATGGATAGCTGTGTCGCCTATAGTCTCACCTCATTAATATATTGTATCTATTACTATTTCAACTTATTCCTCTGGACAAATATCTTCAAAACCTTCAAAATACCAGAATCTTTATCCCCATCACCGTGGCAGTCACAATGCTGGCCGCGATCAATACCCCAGCCGCCACAGCGGCAAATGCAGACAGGAACCGGAAGCCCAGCAGGAAGGCAATGGCGCAGCCAGTCCAGGCCCCGGTCATGGGAAGGGGCATGGCCACGAAGAGGATCAGAGCGATCAATCCGAAGTTCTCATGCTTCTGAATGGACTTGCTGCGGGTGCGGGCGAACAGCCAGCTGAAGAACCTTTCGCCTATGGGATAACGCCGCAGGTAATCAGATACCGGACCAAGGAATAAGAGCAGAGGAACCACTGGTATTAGGTTTCCCAGGACGGATATGATAAATGCCTGGTCCCAGGAGAATCCATAATATCCAATGGCTAAAGGTATGGCCCCCCGGACCTCAGAGACTGGAAGGGCGGCCACCATAAGAGTGACCAGCCATGAGGGGACTATGAAAACCACCTGGACTTGCGATAGCTGTGAGCGATGCCAAGAACAACAGCATCAGAGCCGACATCAACCGTCAATTCTTCGCACTCAGGGCGCACATTGCTGACGATATTCATACTCTCCTATAGTTCCTTTGATCTCCACCTTGAATACGGTCTCCTGGGTTGGTGAGGAGACGGATATGGTCAGATCCACGGGGATCTTCACCAGAGCGATGCTGAGGGGTGCTTCGGAGTTGGCCACGTCCACCTTCACTCCCTGGGATAGCCGGGTGAGGGCACCGACAATGGATCCGAAGTCCACCGTCTGGGCAGCCTCTTTGAGGTCCGGTACCACAGTTATCGGGGCAAGCTTGATGGGCTCGATCGCAATGGGATTTTGAGCGTCACCTGATATCCGGGCGGATATGGGGCCAGAACCATCTCCCCCCACCTGAACATTAAGGGCTCCGTCCTTTCCCGGGCCTTTGACCTTGGCCACTATGGGGTACTTTTCCTGGTCCTCTGACCCTTGAACAATAGCCTTTACATCAGCATCTGTTTTGAAGCTCACCATCGTATCACGGGAAGTGATTGGATTTTCTCCAATATAAAGGTGGCACAGGCCAGGAAG
>JGI11944J13513_1000268_pt1 | contig 56277 bp, 50 predicted proteins | sample TerdegcoTASludge_FD_13513 | JGI IMG/M metagenome (IMG submission 13513) | reverse complement strand
TCTTCTCCGAACCGGGTTCCTACAACGTCACCCTCACCGTGACAAACGACTGCGGGTCTGATTCCCTGACAAGGGTCGAGTACGTCCACGTCCTCCCGCCCTGCATTCCCCCCGTCGCTAACTTCTCGGCATCTCCGACGTGGGGATTCATGCCTCTCTGTGTCTCCTTCCTTGATGCATCCACGGGAGACCCGGCAACCTGGCACTGGGACTTTGGAGACGGTGAAACATCGGATATCCAGAACCCAAGTCACCTCTACACGCAAACCGGAACCTACAACGTCACTCTCACCGTGACGAATGACTGCGGGTCAGATTCAGAGACAAGGTATGCCTTTGTCACCGTTGTCCCACCCTGTGATCTACCGGTTGCCAATTTCTACGGGGTGCCAAGGACCGGAGTCAACCCGCTCCTCGTACAGTTCTGCGACCTCTCCACAGGGGACATTATCACATGGTCATGGGACTTTGGGGATGGTAACACATCAGAGGAGCAGAACCCCATTCACATTTACCAGCAGGCCGGAAACTACACGGTGACACTCACGGTGACAAATGAGTGCGGGCCTGACTCGGAGACGAAGGTCAATTACATCAGTATATCCCCCTCTCCTGAAGGATCACCGGTTGCATTTTTTGCAGCAAATAACACAGCCGGCATCGTGCCGCTCCCTGTTGCATTCTCTGATCTCTCGTATGGAAACCCAACGACATGGCAGTGGGACTTTGGGGACGGTGGAACTTCAGCCGAACAGAACCCCGTTCACCTCTACGGGATACCCGGGACGTATAATGTTTCTCTAACCGTGACAAATCCCAATGGTACAAGCACATTCACCCGCCCCGATTACATCACGGCTATGAACCCAATCGGGGGGGACAGAGGCTATTTCCGCGTCCACTGCAACGTGGACGGCGCAGCAGTTTACTTCAACGACGACTACAAGGGAGAGATTGAAGACGGTATCCTGATCGTGATGGTCTATGTCACAGCCGCGCCCTATACCCAGTTCACCGTGACGAAAGAAGGGTACATTCCGGTGACCCAGTCCATAACAAGGTATCCTGCAAGGGACGAGATCGTGGATCTCTACGCCACTCTCGAACCTGTCCCGGGAATCACCTACACAGTCAATGCAACAGCAGGACCCCACGGAATTATCGTTCCGAACGGGACCCTCACGGCAGCCGCCGGATCGAGTATTGACTTCACCATCATCCCTGACACGGGGTATAACGTCAGGAGCCTCTCCCTTGATGGTGTGGACCTTGGAGCACTGCGGAGCTACCACCTTTCAGATATCCAGGCAAACCACACCCTCCACGCTGATTTCACGATATCCCTGTTCGGGATCACTGCCCTTCAGTCCGGGAACGGAACAATCAGCCCTGCCGGAGTTACCCTTGTCCCCTACATGGGCAGCCTCGAGTACCAGATTGTTCCTGATCCCGGTTTCTACACGGCAGGCCTGTATATCGACGGCGTGGGTGTATCTCCCGCTCCGGTATACACCTTCTCCAGCGTCACGTCCAATCACACCATTTCTGCAGTATTCATGCCACAGGGAACGCTCACGTATTACATCGATGCTGTCGCTGGCGAGGGTGGGACAATCCATCCCTCGGGCCTCGTCGGTGTCGCAGGCGGGAGCAACATCACCTTTACCATGACACCGCTCACCGGGTACTACACGAAGAACGTGATGGTCGACGGAGACAGCAAGGGGGCCCATGAGACATGGACCTTTTCAAACGTCGTCTCGAACCACACAATCAGCGTCACCTTCGAAAAGTCAGGCGGCGGTGGCGGTGGTGGCGGCGGTGGCGGAGGGGGTGGAGGTGGCGGCCCCTATGTCACCACGACCCCCACGGCACAGCCAACGGTGCAGGCAGGAGAGTCTGAAGGGTACGGGAGCGGCGACGAGATCAAGAATGTCACGCCAACACTGACAATCGTTCCGACGACATCTCCGGCAGAAGTCAACAATATCACGACAGTCCCGACGACGACACTTCCTCCGGCTACCCCGTACTGGACCGGGTTCTCCCTCTACTGGCTCCTCCTGCTCCTGATCATCATTCTCGCGCTTGCTGCGATAGGTTACTACTACTGGAAGAAGGAGCAGGCAAAGGTAGCCCTCTTTGAAGAGGAGAAATAGCCAGTATTATCTATTTTTTCGTTTTTTCACGGAACCGGAGGATCTGCCTGCCACAAAAAAAGGTCCCTGTCATTCGGGAATGAGACTTCTGACACGGAAAACCACGTCCCCTCCATAGTATTATTGGGAGATACAGGTCCCGGGTGCCGGACCACCGGGGAGACTTCTTTCCAAAATAACAACACCTTTCTATTCCTGTCGCAGATATACTGGAGATATACCGGGAGGGTGATCTGCTGCCTGCCCGGGGTGCCCCATGGATGAATCCAACCTGATCTGGATCGAGAAGTACCGCCCGGTCAGACTTGCGGATATCGTTGGCCAGGACCAGATCGTCGAGCGCCTCTCCAGCTACGTCCGGACAGGGAACCTCCCCCACCTTCTCTTTACCGGCAGCGCGGGAGTGGGAAAGACGACTGCTGCCGTTGCGCTCGCACGGGAGTTCTTCGGGGATTCGTGGCATATGAACTTCCGGGAACTGAACGCTTCGGACGAAAGGGGAATCGATGTGGTCCGGAACCAGATAAAACAGTTTGCGCGGACATCCCCCCTCGGCGGGGCGGGTTTTAAGATCCTCTTCCTCGACGAGGCCGACGCTCTCACCCCTGATGCCCAGGCTGCTCTCCGGAGGACGATGGAGAGCTATGCATCCACGTGCAGGTTCATCCTCTCCTGCAACTACTCTTCCCGCATCATCGATCCGATCCAGAGCCGGTGCGCCATATACCGGTTCCGGAGTCTCTCGCCAGAGGCCATCACGAAAGAGATATTGAGAATTGCCGGGAAGGAGAACCTCCGGGTGACGGAAGATGCCATCAGTGCCATCGTGGATATCGCACAGGGAGACATGAGAAAGGCCATCAACGCCCTCCAGGGGGCAGCGATACTGTCCCCCGATATCACCGGCGAGAAAGTCTATGCAATCACCGCCACGGCCCGCCCAAGCGAGATAGAAGACCTCATCTCGACATCTCTTGCCGGCGACTTCGAGGGTGCGACGGCAATTCTCCACCGTCTCCTCAACGAGAGGGGGATTGCACCCAACGAACTGATAAACCAGTGTTACAGGGCTCTTATCCGGCGTGACATGGACCCCGAGATACGGGTCGCTCTCATCGACCAGCTGGGGACGACGGACTTCCGGCTCTCGGAAGGCGCAAGTTCAGACATCCAGATGGAGGCCATGGTCGCCCGGTTTGTCCTCCTGGCACGCAAGAGATGAAGAGAAAAGAGACTGTTCCCGACCAGGATGCCGATCCTGAGATAATCGACCGCGACGCGGACTGGAGCAGGTTCCTCAAGAGCCGTTACCGCAAGCAGATCGCGGAACTCGCCCGCGAGTACCCCTACCGGCGTTCCCTCGAGATCGATTACCGGGAACTTGAGAGCTTCGGGAAGACAGGTCTCCGGCTGGCGGATGAACTCCTCGAGAACCCTGGGAAAGTCATCGAGGATGTCAAATCCGCGATCAAGAACCACCAGCTCATCAAGGGAAAGGACGGGAAGCCGACCGGTGACGTGAACGTCCGGTTTTTCAACCTCCCCCGCAAGATTGGCATCCGCAAGATACGCTCCGATCACATCAACAGGTTCATCAGTGTCGAGGGGATCCTGCGCAAGACAACAGAAGTCCGGCCCCGCATCGTCCAGGCGGTCTTCCGGTGCCCCGCAGGTCACATCACGATCCGGGAGCAGGGATATGGCCGGTTCCGGGAACCGGACGGCTGTTCGGCTGAAGGGTGCACGTTCAAGAAACTGGAGCTGATGCCCAAGCGGTCCCGTTTCGTCGACTCCCAGAAGATCCGCATCCAGGAATCCCCGGAGGGTCTCCGGGGGGGAGAACAGCCCCAGACCCTTGATGTCGACGTCACCGACGACCTGACCGGAAAGGTCGCCCCGGGAGACCGGGTCGTCATCAACGGGATACTCCGGTCGGTCCAGCGCGTCACGCACGGCGAGAAGAACACGGTCTTTGATATTTACCTTGAGTGCAACTCGATCGAGATAGCGGAAAAGGAGTTCGAGGAGGTCCAGATAGACGAGAAAGACGAGGAACTGATCCTCTCTCTCTCCCGCGACCCCCAGATCTACCGGAAGATCATCCACTCGATCGCCCCCACCATCTACGGGAACGAGGATGTGAAGGAGGCGATCGCGCTCCAGCTCTTCGGCGGCATAGCCAAGGAGATGCCCGACGGGAGTCACCTCCGCGGCGATATTCACGTCCTCCTGATCGGGGACCCGGGGATTGCAAAGAGCCAGCTGCTGCGGTACGTGGTCAAGCTCTCCCCGCGCGCAATATACACGAGCGGCCAGTCCTCGACATCGGCCGGGCTGACGGCAACAGCTGTCAAGGACGAGTTCGGGGACGGGCGGTGGACACTCGAGGCCGGTGCACTTGTCCTTGCCGATATGGGGATCGCCGCAGTCGACGAGATGGACAAGATGCAGAAGGAGGACCGCTCCGCCCTCCACGAGGCAATGGAACAGCAGTCCATCAGCGTGGCAAAGGCTGGAATCACGGCAACCCTCAAATCGCGCTGTGCCCTGCTCGGTGCCGCAAACCCAAAACTCGGGAGGTTCGATGACTACCTCCCCATCCATGACCAGATCAACATGCCCGGCTCACTCCTCTCCCGTTTCGACCTCATCTTCAAGATGAGTGACAGGCCTGACCACACCCGGGACAGCGCGATCGCTGCCCACATCCTCAAGGCGCACAGCATCGGCGAGACGATTGCCCAGCACCGGCACAGCCCGATTCCCGGTGTTGACGACAGGTTCATCGAGGAGCAGTTAAAACCGGTGACGCCCGAGATCGACCCCGGTCTCTTCCGCAAGTATGTCGCGTATGCCCGGCGGACCTGCTTCCCCCGGCTGACAGAGGAGGCAAGGGAAGCGCTGTCTGCATATTACATGCAGCTGCGCGACCTTGCTGCCGGGTCGGACAAGCCTGTCCCGATAACGGCACGACAGCTCGAAGCCCTCGTCCGGCTCGCGGAAGCCAGTGCGAGGATACGTCTTTCGCAGGAGATCCGGAAGGAGGACGCCGAGAGGGTCATCAAGATCGTGGACTCCTGCCTGCGTGAAGTCGCCTATGATCCAAAGACAGGGACATTTGAGATCGACCGTGTCTCAAGCGGCATAACGAAAGGGAAGCGTGACCTGATCAGGACGATCAAGCAGACGATACGGCAGATACAAAAGGATACCGGGAATGACCGGGTCGCCATTGCGGAACTGATGGACATCCTCGTTCCCCAGGGCTTCTCGCGGGAGGAGATTCGGGCCCAGATCGATCTCTTCCTGCGAGAGGGAGAGGCAATGGAGCCAAAATCCGGTTTCATCAAGCTGATCTGACATCTCCACCTTTTTTATCCGTCGGGGCAAACCGGTACTTCATGGTCACTCCGCGGGAAAAAGCGATATTCGAGGCCGGGATCAAGCTTGGTGCACTCTATCACCAGTGGGTGGGATCCCCAGTCAGCCCGGATACGGCATCCACCCTCGAGCGTGCGATAAAAGAGAGTGTCTCGCTCCAGCCGTTCGTCGAAGACGTGAAAGTCCGGCTCGACAGGGGACTCATGGTATCGAACACGTTCGGGTACTCGGAACTCTCGGGCCTCATGTTCGACGTGGAGGTCACGACACGGGTCGAGGGTATCCCGTGCCGGGCACGGCTGCACCGGGTTTCTGACTATCCCCTCATGGAGATCGTTGAGTGAATGAAACAACCGGCGTTTCCCATCACGGACAACCACATCCATATCGATCCCCGGAACGGAAGGGGCCTTGCGGCAGCCCGCGATTTTTTCCGGTCGGGAGGGACGCATATCTTCCTCGTCAGCAAACCATCGGGATCGTTCGGTATCTTCCCGCTCTCCGGAGAGGATTTCCGTCCGGTCTTTGAAGAGACCCTCTCCGTCGCGAAGACCGTCTCTGGCACGGGAGTCGTCGTCTTTCCTGTTCTCGGTGTCCATCCGGCCGAGATCACGCGGCTGCAGGAACACCTTCCCCTCGACAGGGTGGTCGGGATCATGAAAGAAGGGATCGATCTTGCAGCCCGTTTCGTGGAGGACGGCCCTGCGGTGGCCATCAAGAGCGGCAGGCCCCACTACGAGGTTCCCGCAGAGGTCAGGGAGGCGTCCTGTGAGATCCTCTCCTTTGCGTTCGAACGCGCAGCGCAGGCCGGGTGCGCCGTCCAGGTCCACGCAGAGAGCGGGGATTGTGCCGACATGCGGACGATGGCCGCGTCAGCCGGCCTCGACCCTGACCGCGTTGTCAAGCACTATGCCATCCCCGGGACCCCCCTTGTCCCCTCCCTCATTGCAACGCACCCTGCGATCCCTGATCTCGCCCGGCAGGCCCGTCCATTCATGATGGAGAGCGATTACATGGACGAGAACTCCCGGCCCGGTGCAGTGATCGGCCCCCGTTCCGTTCCCCGCGTCACCCGGAAACTCCTCGAATCTGGGGAGATTGATGAGACCAGCCTTTACCGGATCCATGTCGAGACGCCCTCCCGTGTCTACGAAGTCGATATTCACCTCTGAAATACCCCCTGTTGCAGTATTAATACCCATCCCGCCCCATATTTACAAAATGTACATGAAGATTCACCGGTCCCCCAAAGGAGAAGAGGTGGTTGCGGTGTGTGACAGGGAACTGATGAACACCACTCTCTTCCGGGAAGGAGTGGAGATCCGCATCCGCGGGGACTTCTATGGAGAACGGACCGTGAGCGCTGACGAGGTCAGGAAGGCCCTTGCGAATGCTGAAAATGCAAACCTCATGGGCAAGAGAACTGTCGCCCTCGCGCTCGAGATGGGGCTGATCCACCGGTCCTCCTGCATCATGCTCGGGGACGTCCCCCACGCCCAGGTATTCCGGATCTGACGGGAGATATGTCCATCCAGGATTCCATATGTCCCCTCTGCGGGAAACCGTCGTCTCGCGGGGAAGTCTGCGGCAGCTGCAGGGTCGCAGGGACCCCGTGGCTGGAGTGCCCCTCCCGCATCCAGATAACCTTCTGCCCCACCTGCGGTGCCCGCCGCGAGGCCGGCGTGTGGTCTGACACCGCACCGGCAGGCGGGGATACCATTGCGGAGACAGCCCGGAGGGGACTTGTCTTTCACCCCGAATTGAGAGACGTGACGGTCTCCACGACCACCCAGGAAAAAGGTGTCAACAGGAGCATCGTCGAGTGTACAGTCCGGGGGAGACTCTTTTCCATTCCGGTCGAGGGTTCCTGCACGGTCGAGGTGGAACGGAGAAAGGAGCAGTGCGACCGGTGCTCGCTCATCAGCGGGAGTTACTACGAGGGAGTCGTCCAGGTACGGGGAACGGGACGGAGACCATCCCCCCGGGAGATAGAGGAGTCACGCCGCATCGCCGATGCGACCCTCGGGGCCATGATCGCCGGTGGCGAGAGGCTTGCCTTCATCGCGAAGTGGGAGGAGCACAGGGACGGGCTCGATATCACAGTCGGCTCGCAGCGCCTCGGGCGCGAGATTGCAACGGCACTCACGCAGGCACTCGGCGGCAGGTATTCCACGCACCCCAAACTCGTCGGAGAGAAGGCGGGAAAGCAGCTCTTCCGCGTGACGTATTCCGTCCGTCTTCCCCGGTATTCCCGCGGGGATATCCTCGTTGTCCGGGGGAGATACGTGGAGGTACTCGGAGTCGAGGGGCGACTCCTCCGCTGCATCGATCTCGAATCGAGGACCGTCAGACTGGTCGGAGAGGGGGCTGTCGAGAGGAAAGCAGGAAGGAGAGAGGATTCCCTCCTCTGGGAGGTCATATTCAGGGACCGCGACCTGCTCGGCCTCCTCGACCCGGAGACCGGCATCACGCACGAGGTCTCCCTGCCCGCGCATGGTACCTTCTCCCCCGGTGCCGGAGTGCACGTCCTCCTCGACCGGGGTGATCCCGTAATTCTTCCGTGAGATGATGAGAGTCCGCGAGATTGCAAAAAACGACCTTGGAAGGATCAGGGACGAGGAGTGGGTGGACAAAAAACACCGTCCCTTTGTCAGGGGTTCTGTCGCTTTTGTCCCTGTCCGGGATGGTTTCTCCTTCTCGACAACACTTCCGGGAATCAGACGCAAGAGAGGTCGGGGATACACAATGATCGGGACAGTCGCAGTCTTCCACGGGAGAAACAGGCCATCTGATGATGATGTGCGGGCCGTTCTTGAGTGGAAGAGACCAACCGCTGTCCTCTGGATCCCCGCGTGCGAGGGGCAGAGGAGAAAGCCGCGCGTCCAGATCCTTGCAGGGACGCCGGGCGAGGTTCTCCACAGGGAATGCGGAATCTCCTACTTCCTTGACCCCTCCCGCATCATGTTCTCTGCGGGAAACAGGAGAGAGAAAGAGAGGCTCCGGGAGATCATCCGGCCCGGCGAGAGGGTTGCAGACATGTTTGCAGGGATTGGATACTTCACGCTCCCTGCCGCTTTATCCGGTGCAAGAGTTCATGCAATGGAGATCGATCCCGAAGCCTGCTCGTACCTTGAGAGGAATATCCATGCTAATGGAGTTGCGGGGCTTGTCACCCCGGAGCTCGGCGACTGCCGTTTCCTCCTCTCAGGGACGTACGACAGGGTCATCATGGGGCACTTTGACTCCTGCTCGTACCTCGATTCAGTTCTCCCGCACGTTGGGCCGGGATCCGTCCTCCATGTCCACACTGCCGGGGACAGATCTCCTGAGATCGCACATATCCTTTCTGCAGCCGGCATCCCTGCCACCGTGGAGACGCACAGGGTAAAGAAGCTGGGACCACATACATGGCACCTTGTGCAGGACGTGACGCTTGTATGATGCAGAACTCTCCGCTCGGGGGACGTGAGGTTGTCCTTTGCGTCTGCGGGAGTATCGCAGCAGTGGAGACCGTCCGGCTCGCGCGTGCCCTCATGCGCCGGGGCGCGGCAGTCCAGGCCGTGATGAGCAGGGCAGCCTGCGGTATCCTCGCCCCGGAGGCCCTCACGTATGCGACAGGGAGACCGGCAATTACTGAGATCTCGGGACTCGTCGAGCACGTGCGCCACTGTGGAGACGGGGGTTCGTCAGATCTCCTGCTGGTTGCCCCTGCAACAGCGAACACGCTCTGCAAGATTGCAGCAGGAATCGACGATACACCGGTCACCACGTTTGCAACGACCGCAATCGGGAGGGGGATGCCGGTTGTCATTGCACCCGCAATGCACGGGTCGATGTACCGTCACCCCGGGGTCAGGAGATGCATCGAGACCTTAAAAGAATGGGGAATCGTCATCGCCGGCCCGCGGCTCGAGGAGGGGAGGGCGAAGATCGCGGATGCCGATGAGATCATCCTGCTGTGCGAGCGCGAGCTCTCCGGAAAGCCACTCGCCGGCCGGCACGTGCTCATCACGAGCGGGGCATGCCAGGAACCGGTCGATGACGTGCGGGTCCTGACCACGCGTTCCTCCGGCAGGATGGGGCAGGCCCTCGCCCTCCATGCTTTCCGGCTCGGGGCGCGGGTCACCATCGTGCACAGCGGTTGCCTGCCTCTGGTCGAAAATGTCCCTGTAACGGATGCGAGGGGGATGCGCGAGGAGGTCCTGAGGATCTGCCACACAGACCCGCCGGATCTCTTCATCTCCGCTGCCGCAGTCTCCGATTTCTCCCCTGAACCCTTCCCCGGAAAGATCCCCAGCGGAAAAACCGTGACCATAACGCTCCATCCCCTCCCGAAGATCATCGGCGAGGTCGCAGGGGAATTCGGGGTTCCCACCGTGGCCTTCAAGCTGGGTCGTGATGCCCTCGAACAGGGGAAGAGAATGCTCTCGGAAGAGATCGGTCTTGTCATCGCGAACGAACCAGGCGCGATGGGCAGGGAGAATGCCGCAATCACGATACTCTCCCGGAGCCGCCCTCCCCGGCACCTGGAAGGAGGAAAGGAGGATCTTGCCGCAGAGATCCTCGAAGCCGCGATCGAGACGTTTTCACTCTCGCGGGCAGGTTGACCCTCCCGTCCGGCCCGGCAGGTCATGTACTTATCCTTCCTTCGCCCAATGTGAGGTACGCGCAGCCTGGAAACCCGGAGATCGAAATGTCCATGACGCCGCATGCATCTGCCTTCTGTCCCGGCCACCTTTCCGGCTACTTCCGGCCGGTCTACGGCCCGTCCCCGGATGAAACAGGGAGCCTCGGCGCGGGCATCGTGATCCGGGAGGGGGTGACAGCCACTCTCTGGCCGGCAGAAAAAACAGAGATAACCGTGGAGAGACGGGATCCCGTCAACGGGAACGTCCTCGAGGTGATTCGTTCCTCTCCCCCCGTCGAGTACCTCCTCTCGCGGCTCGGTGTAAAAGCCCGGGTGCGAACCGTCTGCACCCTCCCGATCGGCGCGGGTTTCGGCCTCTCTGCCGCCGCACTCCTTGCAACCGCACTCGCCGCGGATGCCCTCTTTGACCTCTGTTTGAGTCCGGGGGAACCTGCCGAACGTGCCCATGAGGCGGAACTTGCATTCCACACGGGCCTTGGAGATGTCGCTGCCTGCACGGGCGGGGGGAGAGACTGCAGGAGGGGCGCGGGAATTTCTGCCCCGATCGACCGTGCCCACGATATAACCGAACCGCTCTGTGCGCTCGTCTTCTCGCCGCTCCCGTCGCCGGAGATCCTCCGGTCAGAGGAGGTTATGTCACGGGTCATCGCAGCCTTTCCGGACAGGTGCCCGGGTGACGTGCGGGACTTCTTCCGGCTCTCCCGCGAATTTGCGGAGAGGAGCGGGCTGGTGACGCGCGAGGTACGGCAGGCGCTTTCTGTCTGCGACCGCGCGGGGATTGCCGCGACCATGACGATGCTCGGGAATGGCATCTTTGCATACGGGGCGGGTGCCCCGGAGATCCTCGCTCCCCTCGGCGACGTGTACCTGCTCCACCCCGACGGGAGGGGTGCACGCCTGATCGGGGTGAAGAAATGATACCGCCCGATCACCCCCGGTACCGTTCCCTGGTCGCACGGGAAAGGATTGCCCGCTTCGCAGGGGAGGGTATTGTCAGCCTCGAGGGACTTGCCGCCCACGGGCGGGGCGAGGCTTTCGATTACCTGATTGGAGAGAGGACTCTGGAGAGCGCTCTCCTTGCCGAGAGGACGGCTGCCGCACTTCTCCTGTGTTCAAAAAGACCCGTGATATCCGTCAACGGCAACACGGCCGCACTTGCCGCCGAGCAGATCGCACCACTCCAGGAGCGGACGGGAGCCCGTGTGGAGGTGAACCTCTTCCACAGGACAGAGGAGAGGATCCGGAAGATCACGAACCTCCTCGAGGATGCAGGCGTCAGGGTGGAGAGTGGAGTTGCCGAGCGCCTCCTTCCCCTCTCGCACGACCGCGCATTCTGTCTCCGGGAGGGAATCTACTCTGCAGATACGATCCTTGTCCCCCTCGAGGATGGCGACCGGTGCGCTGCCCTGAGAGGCATGGGAAAGACCGTCATTACAATCGATCTCAACCCCCTCTCGAGGACGGCCCGGACGGCAAACCTCACGATCGTGGACGAGCTGACGCGCGCAATCCCGCATATCACGGAGGCCTGCTCTTCCCTGTCCCGGACCGATGCCATGCAGCTTGCACGCTCCTATGACAACAGGAAGTTTCTTTCCGATGCACTGGAAGAGATACAGAGGAGGCTTGCCCGTGCTCTGGATTGAGAAGTACAGGCCGAGGACCTTTTCAGAAATTGTCGGGCAGGAGAGGGTCATCGAGCGGCTCTCCCACTTCGCAGGCGTCCGATCCGTTCCCCACATGATCCTTGCCGGCCCGCCGGGGACGGGAAAGAGTGCAAGTGTCGAGTGTCTCGCGCGGGCACTTTACGGAGATTTTGCGGAGGAGAACCTGACCGTTATCCCGACGTCAGACCTTTTTTCCCGGGGCAGGAAGTTCCTCGAACGGGAGGAGAGGTATGCCCACCTCTACCGGCCGGAAGAGAGCGTGCTTTCCAATTTCAAGAGGATAACCAGGGAATATGCAAGTTTAAAACCCCTCGACGCAGCTTTCAAACTCCTGGTCTTCGAGGGGGCATCGTCCCTTCCCCGCGATGCGCAGCAGGCACTGCGCCGCATCATGGAGAGATCCTCACGCACCTGCCGGTTCATTTACTGCACATCCCACCCTTCTGCAATCATCCCTGCCATTGCCTCGCGCTGCCTGCCCCTCTTCTTCTCCCCGCTCCCGGATGCAGTTGTCCAGTCGCACCTCCGCATGATCATCGAATGCGAGGGGACTTCCGCAGGGGCCATCGGGGGAGATGACCTCGACCTCGTCACTGCTGCTGCCGGCGGAGACCTCCGCAGGGCGGTCATGCTCCTGCAGGTTCTTGCTGAAACGGGAAGGGAGACGGGGCTCGTGGCCCTCTCCCGGACGGAGACCGGTCAGGTCGCACAGGCCGCATTCTCTGCCATCAGGAACGGGGAGTTCCCTGCTGCATGCAGGCGGGTCGAGAGTCTCGTCATCGAGTACGGGCTCTCTGCGCAGGAAGTACTCCATGAGCTCTCCTCTGCAGCAAAGAGAGATTTCAATGACCCCCGTATTGCTGCTGCCCTCGGCGATGGGGATGCAGATATCCTCCACGGGCACAACCCGTTCATCCAGCTGAACGGAGTGGTCGCGAAACTGGAAAGGATCCTCCACGAGAGAGAGGATACACAAAACAGTCCTGCCTGATGGCAGGGGATCAGGAGAAAAGCAAAAATTTTCGTCTTTTTGGAAAGAGGTCCTCCCGGGTTCAGTATTTGGGGATGAAAAACCCCTTTCCTTCTAAGGAGGAGATGCCCGGGATCCCTTGTTTTTACGGGCAGTGTCCCCGCCGGAGAGTATATTCTTCATTCGTTCCTTCTTTTCAATCGCTGCGGTGGCTGCGTCCTCGACTGCCTTCTTCATCTCCCCGAAGTCACGGTGGGTGGAGTCGACGACGACCTTGACCGGCGTGTAGGCGGACTCGCGGAAACGCGGGGTGAAATCCACGATCTCTCCTCCCGTCCGGAGGAAAGCACCCGGCCTGCCCTCCTCGATGAATCCCACCTCGCCGATCCTCACGCCTGCTCCCCGGACGACTGATGCCACCTCATCTGCCGCGTCGGGGGGCACCGTGATGAGGAGAGAGTCGAGGGAGACGCCGAGGTAATCGATGGAGAGGGCATCGAGGAGTTCAGAGACCTTCCGGTGGACGAGTGCACCCACCTTCTCCTCGTCGATGACGACCCTGCAGCCGGCAGTCGATGCGAGCTCGTGGGCGTCACCGCGGAGTCCGCCGTTTGTTACATCCGTCATGGCGTGAATCTCGCCGAGAACAGGGCTTGCCAGGAGCGCCTCGCATGCCCGGAGGAAATGGAGGTTGATGGTGTGCTCGACGACCTCGGGAAACCCGGAATAAAGAGCCGCTGTCGCAATGGTCCCTCCTCCGGCACCCTCGGTCATCAGGATGATATCGCCGGCCCGCGCCTCGCGCCGGGCGGTGAGGTGGTCTGCAACCCCGACTGCACCCACGCAACCGGTCATGCGGGAGCCAAGGACCATGTCGCCACCGATCCGGAGGGTGGAACCCGAGACAAGGGGTATTCCCATCGTCTCCCCGACCGTGCAGATCCCTGCCGTGTAGTCAAAGATCTTTGCGACGTCTCCGTCGTCTGCCACGTGGATGTCCGAGAAAAGGAGGAGCGGGCGTGCACCCATGACGTAGACATCCCGGAGAGTTGCCCTCGTGACGTGGAAACCCGCGAGGAACGGGAAGTCGGAGAGACGCGAGTGCATCCCGTCAACGGTGCAGACCAGGAAAGGGGGTACCCGGCCCTCGCCAGAGGGTATCCGGACAGCGCCTGCATCGTCCATCTCGTCCACTCCGACCGATGCAGACGTCTTCCCGATGATCCTTGCTATCTGGCGGTGAGCAAAGAAATCACCGGTTCCCCGTGAACCGACCCCGAACTCCCCCATGGAGACTCCCGACTCCCGGAAGGAGAAGAGATCTCCCGAAAGACCCGTCGTGTTCCGAACCTCGGCCACGACTGCCCTCGCAAAGGCCTCCCGGTAATCGTCAGACGATCCGGGCTTGAACTCCCTGATCCTCCGGATAAGCTCCTCCACGACCTCCTGTTCGGTGACCCCGGAAGAGAGAGCACGGCGGGTGAACTCCTCCACGTCCATGGAAGTCCTGTTGAACGTGCATGGTCATAAAAAAAGCCCTGGCAGACCCGGATGGGAACGGGGAGAACAGGACCCTTCGTGGAGAGGATCCCTATGCTGTTCAATGAAGGAAAAAGGGGACGATGTCTCCCTTCCTCACGGGGTTTCCTTCTCTTTTTGTAACTTACCAGCTGTGGACGAGCGGGGGTATTTCGATCCTGTCGGAGAAGGTCTCGACGTGCCCGTCAGGGAACCGAACGGTTGTCACTGATGGGGAGAGATCGATCCTGATCAGGGGGGCAAACCAGTATGACTTCAGGATCCTTTCCCCTTCCGCGAAGGAGAGACCTGGAGTCCGGGCTGTCGTCTTTCCGGCACTGCTGCTGACGCTGGCAAACGAACCCACGGAGAGATCGACACTGGTGCTCCCGACAGAGATAACAGTGACGGGTTTTTTGAACTCCGATTCCAGGGCTTTCTTCAGTTCCGTGGCAGGATCGACCAGCCTCAAGTACACAGCAAAGTACTCGAACCAGTCGAGGTGGTAGGTGAACCGAATGTCAGCCCTCCCATCCTCCCGGATGACGATGTCAAGTGTATCGGACGTCATGGCCGCTGCAGGGGCTGCCACAAGCAGGAGCAAAAGGAACATCCCCCCAACCCATGCAATGGTGCGCATTTCTCCAATCCTCCCGGTGATGTGAGCTGGTGCACGATGGGGGATAAATTTTCTCCCTCCGGCCCCGCGGATTTTTTGTCAGAGACCTGCGATATACTCTTTACAAAGGACTTCAATACCCACAGGTATCCATGCAGAAGAAACACCTCTCGGTCACTGTCCTTGCGGCATGGAGTTTCGTGGTCATCGCGTTCATGGTCCTCGCCCGGACGCTCAACCTCGAGATTTTTTTCGTCCTGTGGCTGATAGGTGTTCTCGTTGTTGTTGAACTGGCCTCTGGTCACTTTGTAACGCCACGTCACCTGCAGGTTCAGAAACTCGTGATTGCTGCAGGAGTCATTCTCTTTGGTGCGATAGTGGCACGAAAAGTCCTGGAGATCCTTGCACGATGAGACGAGGAATTGTTCTTGGGGGTGGGATGGCACTGGGAATCCTCTGCCTCGTTCTAGTCGGATTGCATGCCGGAGAACCCCTCCTCTACAGCCCTGCATCAGATGCGCGTGCAGATGACCATGTCAACCCGCTCGCGCTCCCTGCGATCACGGGCGACCGGGCCTCGCGGGTCGTCCCCCTCATCGCTGATATCATGGACAGACCGGGTCCGCTCGTCTTAAATATCAGGTCAAAGGACTTTGCGAGCGCTGCGCGGGACCTGCAGGAGTACCGGAATACGCTTGCGAACCTCGATACGCTGGTCATCCAGCTCGACCTGACCGAGGGAGAGCTTGCAGATTTCCGCCGGGCAAGTCGCGAGAATTATCGTGTCCTTGCCGAACTCCTGAACGGGACGGAAAGGTGGACAGAACTCGAGACTCTGGAGGTGCGGTTCCGGGAATCCGGGGATTCCGGGATGGTGACGAGCATCAGGTACGAGGGGGAGACCCTGAAACGGAAACTCCAGGATCTCTACCGCGATTACCTCGAACAGGACGAGGTCATCCTCTCGACCGGAGAGAAGTTCGAGATCGATACAACGAAGTACAGGGCAAGTATCGGGGAGTTCCGCGAGATCGTAAGCAGCATAAGCAGGCAGCAGGAAGAAAAGGCAGGGGAATCACAATCTACCGGGGACTCTCCCCTGGCACTTTGGGTCTCACCCGACCGGGCATCGTTCGGGCAGACGATCCTGATGGAGGGGCAGCTTTTGCAGGTAAATGACTCATCCCGGGGAGGAATCGGGCTCTTCGTCGATTCGGCAAGGATAGCAACTCTCCAACCGGGCCCGGAAGGATCGTTCTCCCATGCCTACCGCGTGGAGAGAGATCGTCCCGGATCCCACACCGTCTTTGCCGTCTACGACGGATCGCTCTTCTCCTCCATCGAGACCTTCACCATCGATCCCATTCCGTCCGAACTGCTGCTCTCGCCTCCCCGTGTCCAGGGCGGAAGGGTCAGGTGCGACGGTATCCTCTCTGCCGGGTCAGGACCCGTCCGGGGAGCTGACATCGGTATTTTTGCCGATGGAAAACGTGCTGGAACCTGCCAGACCGGAGAGGACGGATCTTTCAGGGCAGAATTCCGCCTTGCGCCCGGCACATACCGCCTCCGGGCCGGGTTCGAGGGCGAGGGATTCCCCCTCCTCCGCTCTGAGAGCGATATCCATGAGGTCACTGTCCTGCCGGTACCGCCTGTGGCTGATGACGGCGAGGAATCCAGACCCGGTCCCGACCCTGTCGCTCTCCTCATCGGAGCCGGCCTGGTCTGCCTGTCGGGCGCCGGAGCCTTCTATTACCTCCGTTACAGGAGGCATCGTATTTATCTGCCCGATCTCTCAATAGCCCTCCCCGGAGAGCCACAGGACGAGAGTTTCCCCTCTCCTGATGAGAAAACGCCATCCCTGCAGATACCGGCAGGGATATCGCCAGAGATCCCTCTCCCCGCCCCGGCCAGCGGACACCATGAGATGTCTCTCTCTCACCTCTTCAGGAGACTCCGGTTCGCAGTCTCGAAGGACGCCTTCTTCCGCTATCCCCTGTCCCTCACACCAAGGGAGCTGTGCACTCTCTGCAGGGATGCCCGTATCAGGGATCTGGTGTGTTCTTTTGCGCGTGGCTACGAGAAGGTGATGTACGCGGGGCAAAGGCCTGCCCCCGATGAGGAGGACCGGATGCGGCAGGCATATCACGCCATACTCCATTTCCTGGAGGGGACCAGCCATTAGCCGGGTAACCCTTGCTGCGGCAGGACTGATCGTGGCCGGTCTTGTCCTCCTCCTCTTCCACTTCTCTGTCACGACCATGGACTACAGCAGGTACAACGTCGAGTGGAACGGGACGTCCGTTCTCTATGACATGATCGACGAGGCCGGAGGGACCACAGTAACCGGAATCTCCCCCCTTCCCGGGCAGGGTGATGCCCTGCTCCTCTTCATTGCTCCGGAAAAGGATCTCCCGCCCGGCGTAAAAGAAGGACTGCGGGATTTTCTCCTCCGGGGGAACTGTGTCGTTATCGCATCCGACCGGGAGGAGGATAACGACCTCCTCTCGGAGCTTGGGAGTTCCATCCGGATTCGAAATGCACGCATTATCAGCGTGGATCGCTCCTTCGATGACCCGTCGTCGGTTGCCGCTTTTCCTGTGGCAGAGGACCCGCTCTCCGCCGGAATCTCCCGTATCGTCTGCAACCAGCCCTCGTTTCTTGAAGGCGGAACACCAGTATTTTCAACCTCCCTCCTCTCGTTTGCAGATGCCGATGGTGACTGCAGGCTCAGCAGGGGGGAGGTGCTCGAGAGGTTCCCCGTCGTCTCCCGGGATGAACCTGGTAACGGAACACTGTACGTCATATCCGACCCCAGTATATTCATCAACGGGATGCTGACGGCATATCCTGCAACAGGAAACAGGGCCTTTGTGGCAGGTATCATCTCCCGGAAACCGGTTCTCCTCTCCCTCCAGGGATACTCCCGCACGGGAGCATCCGGGCCCCTGATCCGCGCCATTAATCTGGTAAAGGAGAGAACATCTATCGAAATGGCAGCAATCACCCTTTCCATGCTCTCGCTCGGCTTTTTCCCCGTGTTCAGGAGGCGTCCCGGATGACCGTTCCCGCCAATGACCTTGCGATGCTTGCCGGGTACTACGGGGAGATACGAAAGAGAATGGGGGAGTTTATCGTGGGCAACGAGTCCCTCGTGGAACTCTGCATGATTGCGCTCCTCTCCGGGGGCCACCTCCTGATGGAAGGCACTCCCGGAACCGGGAAGACCTCGATTGTCAAGACACTGGCCCGGCTGACGGGGTGCGAGTTCGCACGTTTCCAGTGTGCCGTCGACAGCCAGCCGGCGGACATTATTGGGGTAAGGATATTCGACCAGGAAAAGAAGGATTTTGTCCTCCGGAAAGGACCCATCTTCTCCAATTTTCTCCTCATCGATGAGATAAACAGGCTCGCCCCCAAGACCCAGAGCGCTTTCATCGAGGCGATGAGCGAGAGGCAGGCCACCATCGACGGAATCACGGTTCCCATATCCCCTCCTTTTTTCGTGATTGCAACACAGAATCCCTACGAGCTCGAGGGGACGTTCCCCCTCATCGAGGCACAGAAAGACCGGTTCATGTTCTCGATGACCCTTTCGCAGCTGGACAGCGAGGGTGAACTGGAGATCATCCGGCGCGAGCATGCAGGGAGACTCGACTGGGACTCCTTCTACACCCGGTTAAAACCGGTCATGAACAGCCGGCTCATCCTGTCCCTGGTCAGTTCGATCGGAGATGTGCACATCGACGAGCACCTGCTTGCCTATATCCGGGATCTCGTGGTTGCAACCCGGAACCACAGCGATGTCCACATCGGGGCGAGCTCCCGTGCATCCATTGCCCTTGTCCGGGGCTGCAAGGCCCTTGCGGCCATCAGGGAGCGGACATATGTTATCCCTGACGATATCAAGTACCTGGCCCTGCCCGTCCTCCAGCACCGGATCATCCTCACGCAGGAAGCCCAGATCAGCACCGTCTCCCCTGCGGGAGTCATCCGGGAGATACTGGAACGCGTCGAGGTGCCGTGATCCGTGAGGCTCTCGGGGCACTCTCTGGTGCTTATCGCCGCCGCCGGAGTGCTCTTCATCATCTCCTTTGCATTCGACTCCCTTCCCGCCCTCCTCCCGGCGGGATCGATCCTCGGGCTCCTCCTGGCAAGGGCGTTCCTTTTCCTCCGCTCCGCAGGGATCTTTGCAGGGAGCGTCCGGGTGACAAGAGACGCAGCTCCCGTCATCCTCCGGCAGGGACGTCCCGTCAGCGTCACCTGCACCGTGCATTTCTCGCTCCCCCATGGCCTTGCGGCCGAGATCACCGATCTCCCCCCGGCCGGTGCCCCCGTGACCCGGGGATCGGTAACTGCGACCCGCCTCTCCCCCGGCAGCCATCTCGTGACGCTGACATACGGGGTGTCATGCATCTCCTGCGGAAGGCTTTTCTTCCGCGGCGTGGACATCGTCCTCCACGATTCCTTCTTCTCCATCCTCCTTCCCTTCCGGGGGGGAGAAACCTCCCTCCCCTCCCTCTGGGTGGACCCGGTTGCGCGAACCCGGACAGGTGACGGTGTCGGGATGTACGGTGAAAGAGAAACTGATGCCCTGAGAGCGTTGCAGGGGTACGGTGTCAGGGGTTTCCGCGGTTATCTGCCCGGTGATGAGCCCCGCTCCATCGACTGGAAACTGACTGCCAAACATGGACGTCTGTATGTCAGGGAATACACGGGGCTGATGGGAAAGAATCCCCTCCTCGTCGTCGACCTCCCGGACAGTGCGGTTCCCTGTCCTCCAGCGCTCCGCGATGCCGTCCTTGGTGCAGCCCTTGCTGCCGTGCGCGAGATGTCCCGGTCACCCCGGGGCTGCAGTCTCATGGTCATATCCGGTCCAAACCTCTTATCATTCCTTCACGGCGAGAGATCCATTGTCCGGCTCGAGCGTGCACTCCGCGAGTACCATTCTCCCCAGCAGGTGTTCCGCTGCTACAGGGCCATCGATCCGGCGGTTGCAGCATCGTTCCGGCAGAGGATCAAGGAGCGCGTGAAAACCGGCGAGTTGTTCTTCCGGAGGCTCGATGAGATCCATGCAGGGTTTCTTCCCGCAATCGAGCCCCTCCCCTTCGAGGTCCAGTGTGCCCGTGCCCTTGCAAGGGAGGGAGACTGTGCCCTGCACGTCCTCTCGCCCGGGTGGGGAGACTCAAGTCACCTCGGTCTCCTCGGGTTCCAGGCACGGAGGCGCGGGATAGATGCCCGTATCGGTATCCCGGACGCTGCACTCTCCCCTGACCTCGTGCGGCGCCTCAGGGGCTACGGATACACTATCGTCCGGGTGATGGCATGAGGAGGGGAACGACCATGGCAGTCGCCGGTGCAACCGTCTCCCTTGTATCGGCAGCTGCACTTGCCGGGTCACCCCTCTTCATCCCCGCTGCTGTGGCAGGCGCAGTCCTGACAGTCTCGTGCCTCTTCATTCTCTTTTTCCGGCCCGATGAGACTGCACTGTTCCTGCTCGGGCAGCCTCCGGTCTCCTTCGCGTGGAGCGCATCTCCATTTCTCTCTGCCGCGCTCGAGTCCCTCGTTATCCTTGCATTCCTCCTATCGATCGGGGGAACCCGGACGTCCCGCGGAAAAATTTCCACCCTCCTGCTCATGGCCCTGCCATGGTTGCTCGCCCTCGTCACCTCCGGGAGCAGGCATGCCTCCTTCCCCCTCGTTGTGATCCTTGCCGCTTCGGGGGTTGCATCTCTCGTGATCCTCGGTTATGCATCCCACATTGTCTCGCGCGTCATTGGAGGTCTCCATGAAACTTCCGGCAGTCAATGAATACGTGGTGTCAGGCACTGTCCTGCTCGCCGCTTCTGCGTTAATTCTCCTCGTCGCAGAGGTCACAGACAGGGGGGACCTGACCAGTGCCACTCTCTTTCTCTGCGGGGCTGCGATGTTCCTTGCCGGCGTGTTCATGCTCAGCTTCTCCCGGACCGAACCCTTCGATGCAGACACTGCCTCCCTTCTCATGGCTTCAAACATGCTGAACCTGTGCAGGACGGGTGCAGATCTTGGCGTCAGGGGAGATGCGATATTCCTTCCCTCGCCCGGTGATCCGGGTTCTGTCCGCGAATTCATCCCGGTCTCCGGCTCGAATCCCCCTCCCGCGCTCCCGGACTTCACGTTCGTGACGGGGGCGGAGACACCCGGCATTGTCCTCGTGCCGGCTGCCGCTCCCCTCATCGACTATTGCGAGAGAGAGTTCTCGCTCGTGATCCCCGGCACAGAGGAAGATCTTATCCCGGCGATCCGGGAGCTTGTCAGGGACGGCCTCGAGCTTGCCGACAGGCTCGAGATCGTCCGGGACGGCGAATCGCTCGTGATGCATCTCCGCGGTTACCGGCTCTTTTCCGGGTGCGCGCTGGTCGCGGGACAGACGCCGAAGTGCTGCAGCATGCACCCCTGCGGTGTCTGCAGTCTCGTTGCCTGCATGCTCGCCCGGGGAACGAATATCCCCTGGCAAATCTCGCACGTCTCGATCAGGGAAGGGACAAGGGAGATTACCGCGATATTCCGGAGCCTTCCTTCACCCGCACCCAAAGGTGCAGATCCCGGTAACTCGCGTTGATCCTGTCCTGTCCCCAGAGAGTATCGGGTGGCAGGGTATCCCTGAAGAGGAGGAATTTCAGCTGGTTTCCTCCCCTGTTATCCGGAATGAACTGATGCCTCTGCTGGTAGGTCGTGTTATGGGGAAGGGTCACGGAGAATGACTCCATCCTCTCCATCGAGAGAATGGAACTCGTGTTCGTCTCCGGGTCGAACCATGAATCGAGGAAGAGGATCTCGACAAAGTAGGTGACATTCCTGTACTCGTGGTTCCCAATACCTATGATCACCGATTCCGGCTGGAAGAGCACGAGTTCCGTGGGGTAATCCGCAGCCTTCCCCTCCCGTCCGAGGATGTAGAACTCGGTGAATTTCTCCCCTTCCTTCGGGACGACGATGACATACACCGTCGTTCCCACTGCGGCGATAATTGCGGCGATAAGGATGAACGAGAGGGCGCGATCGAGGCGGGATGCCCCGTCCGGGAAGAGTTCCCCGATGGCCCCCCGAGCCATCTCCCTGAAGGGAACGGAGAACCTCTCTCCTTCCGGCAGCCGGGCGCGGCGCACCTGTGCTGCGACGGCCATGGCAAGCGTGAAGATGACGAGAGAGAGAACAACAGGATCCAGCCGGATCCCAAACGGAGTATAATTGAGGGCGAGGCCAATGAGGGGGACGACGGCAATCGAGAGGCCGAACGAGAGGGCGAGCCTCTCGATCCCGTCGATCTCCCCCTTTCCCGGGAAGAGTGCTGCAATCAGGGCGTATCCGGGGAAGAAGAGTACCATCGGGAGGGAAAACACCACCCGGAGAGGGCTATCGCTGATGACCGGGAGGTAGACCGAGAGGGCCGAGAGGACGGTCCAGAGGTAGACGAGAGCAAGGTCCGGCGGGGTCTCTGCCGGGGAGAGTGCCAGCAGGATCTCTCCAAGGGGAGGGAGGGGGGGCCTCTCGTCCATTGAGGATCAGCGGCGTTTTCCGGGAATGACGATGGCTTCGATACAGACCGCCAGGGCGGCGAGAACCGGGAGAGACGCTGTGCGCGTGGGAGCCGGGCTCGTTTTCCCTGTCGTGGTGGTCTCCGGCACGGTTGAAACGGGAGTGTCCGTCACAGTACCTGCAGGTATGCCGCCGGGTGCTGTCGTAACAGACGCTGGCGGAGTCGTTGCCGTCGTGGCAATCGTCGTTACCGTCGTCGTTGCCGTCGTCCCGGCGCTACCCGGTGAAGGTGACCCCCCGCTGCTGCCCCCCCCGCCTCCCGGAGGGCTCGTCGTCTGTGTCGTTGTCACCGGGTTTCCGACGATGATGGTGCGCGAGAGTGTGGTTGTTCCATCCGTGGTAACGGTAACTCCAACTGTTCCGTCAGAGATACCCTGGACAAAGAAGGTGATCTCTCCATCCACAGGACCACTCTTCTTTCCCTGGAGTGTCAGGCTCGTTTCGATCGACTGTGCACCTTCTTCTGCAGTTCCTCCGAGGGAGATAAGCTCGTACGTCCCGGCAGGGATCGAACCGGTCTCACTCGTTGTGAAGACACCGTTCCGGGACGACCCTACCTTCCTCACCTCGGTATCTCCTTTCTGCACGATGAGGACGTTTGTCCGGGTGTTGCGCAGGGTTGCGGAGAGTGCTCCCTCCCGCAGGGAGAATGGCATGACGAGATCCCTCGTCTCGAAGGAAAAGTCCGCCCCCGGGGTGACTGAAAATGCGCCCTGGATCTGAAGCGAGAACGTGCTGTTGTCAGAAAGCCCCGTGACCGCGATCACGACCTGGTCACCTCTGGAAATCCTCTCGGGTGTGATCGTGACAGAGAGTGCACTCGTCACCGTGACGAGAGAAAGAATGAGTATAACCAAGAGAGAGAACGCACTCCTGGGTTTTATCTTTCCTGTTCCCATGACAGATTATTATCGGTTCCCTGATATCAATCAGGTGCCTGCGAAGCCTCACCCTGTCCCCCCGTCTGGGACTCTGCGGAACCAGATCGCAAAGGTTAAACGGTGATGTACACCCGGTCTTTCATCTTCTCTCCGAAGGAAAAATGAGGGTCAGATCAGGCTCTTTTTCCCATAAGTTTAAATGGATCCTCGTACAAGGAGCATATATATAAATGTGGAGACCCTCCCGGGAGGTTATCCACAGAATGAGAGGTGACGGAGGGTAATGGAGGATTGTCCAAAACTATCACTACCTCCGGTCGGAAGTTGGGGAGCTTCTGGCCGGGGTCTCGGTGAGCAGAAGAGATCGCTTGAGTGGTGCTTGTTCGCAACGATTGTTCTCGTGATTGTCATCATCCCCCCCTGCAGTGCTGCACCACCATCGTTTGCCCGCCTCGATCTGAACGCGAGCCAGACGTACAGGAACCTGACAGTGTCATCGCTCGAGACCGTCGATGTCATGAATCTCTCCGTGTCCCGTGTTACACTATATTCGACCGTGGGAGACGACTCCGACACAAAGACCATTCCGTTCCCCGGGATACAGAATATCCGGAGAATATTTTCCGCGGATTCAGCAACATGGCATGGCAATACGCTGACGATCCTCGGCGGAACGGATACGACGGTATCGGGAGCAGGATTCGGGGAATATACATTTTTCATCCAGAATTATGTCCCTGTTGTACTCTGCGAGGTCCCGGAAGCATCAGGGGATGTCTTCTTCGTCCAGGCCAATACAACCAGCCGGAACCATGATTTCCGTACCCTCATTGAATCCCTGGACAGGATGTACCTCCTCCATACAAAGGGTATCGCAGGCATCAAGAAAAAATCCGGAGGCGGATGGACCGTTACGACTGTCGGTGGACCATGGAACATTGACCCTGACAACATTGACTTTGGGAAGATATTCCTTGAAAACGAGATTGACCTCACGGACTTCCTCCTGGACGGAGACCATGCACAGGACATTTCCCTTCCTGCAGGAATGCCACCTGCGCCGGGAGACTATATCCTGTCAGCTGCCGCGTATGTTCCTGACACAGAGAGAATTGTGACATTTGCGGCATGGCCTGTCCTCATCACCGACCGGGACAACAATCTCACGCTTACCGGGATGACAAGACCCTACACCTATGATAAGCGATCCGGTGCTGACCTCATCCTCACGTTCACGGATCCCAATCCCGTGAAGAATATCACATACCTCCTTGTCAGGGAGAGCGATACCTACGATGCCACCGTCCGGGTCAACATGACTGCCCTCGAGGAGGTCGGGGGTTCCATCAGTCCCGAACAGATCCTCTCCGGGAATCCCTTCATCACCATCCTCAAAGAGAGCGGCCTTGGCCCCGATGACTTCAAAAAGGTTGTCTCGTACTCCATCTCCGCCGTCGGAAACAGCACCCCTCCCCACTCGACCCACTTCTCGAAGATAAACATCACACCGGGGTATGGAACCTCCGGGTATGCCCTCCATTCCGCCGAGGTCACCATCCCCCGCGGTGACCTTGAAGGGTTGCTCGACGGAACGTTTTCCATCTATGCGCTTGGTGCTGACAGCAACAACACGGTGGTCGCCCTCGACCATGACACGATCACCCTCGGGAGATCTCCCGTGGCAAACTTCACCGGGACTCCCCTGACCGGCCCGGCACCACTCACCGTCTCGTTCACTGACCTCTCGACAGGGTCCAGTCCGATGGGTTACCACTGGAACTTCGGGGACGGATCTCCAAACAGCACCCTCCAGAACCCATCCCATCAGTATAATACTCCCGGGCTCTACACCGTCACGCTGACTGCATCCAATGCATTCGGCTCCGATACGGAGCAGAAGGTCCAGTACGTGAACGTCACCCCACCCGCCCCGCCGGTCGCAGACTTCACCGCGACACCCCTGACAGGCCCGGCGCCACTCACCGTCACATTCACTGACCTCTCGATTGGTTCTATCACCTCACGCAGCTGGGACTTTGGAGACGGGGGAACATCGGCTGCGGCAAATCCCGTTCACACGTATACCACCCCCGGGACTTACACTGTTTCACTCACGGTCAACGGTCCCGGCGGAACGGATACCGAGACAAAGGCAGACTACATCACCGTCACAGTCCCGCCACTCCAGGCTGACTTCACGGCAGACCCCGCGGCAGGGTTTGTCCCGCTCACCGTCCGTTTCACCGATACCTCGACTGGGCCGCACGATTCGTGGTCCTGGTCCTTTGGTAACGGGGGAACATCGACGGCGCAGAACCCCACGCACACGTACACCGCCGTGGGGACATACACGGTATCCCTCACCGTGCGGCAGGGGACCGGCACCCCCTCGACGATGACGAAACCAGACTACATCACGGTCGTTGCTGTTCCGCCCCCGCCCGCTGCACAGTTTACGGCAAACATCACCTCAGGATATGCCCCGCTCTCCGTCCAGTTCACGGACCTCTCCTCGGGATCCATATTTGAATGGGCGTGGACATTCGGCGACGGGGGTACTTCGTCGGATAGGAACCCAATCCATGTCTACAGCACACCCGGCACCTATACCGTCTCGCTCCGGGTGAGGGGACTGGGAGGCAGCGATACAAAGACAGAGACAAATTACATCTCGGTTTCCGGTGTCCCTCCTGTCGCCGATTTCACCGCGAACATCACCTCCGGTGATGCCCCGCTCGCTGTGCAGTTTTCGGATCTCTCCACCGGGAGTCCGACTGCGTGGTCATGGACGTTTGGCGACGGCGGCATCTCCACGGCGCAAAACCCGGTGCATGTCTACAATTACGCCGGCAATTACACCGTGACGCTCACCGTGGCAAATGACTACGGGACGAGTACGAAAGTCAGGCCGCAGTACATCAATGTCACGGGGATAACCCCGCCGCAGCCGGGCCTCCGGGCCGACTTTGCAGGGGCACCCCGGTCCGGGTTCATCCCCCTCACCGTGATCTTTGCCGATGCCTCGACGGGGAGCCCCGCATCCTGGAACTGGTCATTCGGCGACGGCACATTCTCTGAAGAACAGAATCCTGTCCACATCTACAACAGGGCAGGCGGGTTCACTGTCTCCCTCACCGTATCGAACGGGACCGCGATCGATACCGTAACCCGGACTGATTACATCATCGCATCCATCAGGGGTGGCGGTGGTGGAGGCGGAGGAGGAGGGGGCGGTGGTGCCTCCATCGTCACCACGATAACACCGACGCCCACCCCGACGGTAACCCCCTCCCCGACGGTGACAGCGACCGGCCCGCTCCCGCTCGGGCCGGACGGCAGGACGACACAGCCGGTCACGATCGTCTCCCCGGACGGGCGGGCTTCCCTTTCCATCACCACAGGCGTATCTGTGACCTGCGAGGGGGGGCCACTTTCGACCATCGGGCTGACCCCCGTATCCGGCCAGAACCTGCCTCCCCTGCCGGCCGACCCGGCCTTCACGGGACACGCATACATGGTGAGCCCGGACTGCACGTTCCTCGATCCGGGTGGTGTCCTGACGTTCCAGTTGACCGACGAGGAGTGGGGCGCGTATTCCGGCCGGGATCTCGTCATTCTGCGGTTTGAGCCGGCGACGCAGAGCTGGGCCCCGGTTGCAGCGACGGTCGACCAGGCACGTCATACCGTAAGTGCATCCATCGCCCGCGGCGGCATCTACGGTCTCTTTGCCTGGGCACCGAGAGAGACTCCTGTCACGACTGGCACCACCCCGGTACCTGCGACACCGGCAGGGCCCGAGATCCCCCTGCCCCTCATCGCCATCGTTGTCGTGGTTGTCGCAGCTGCGGCGGGGGCTGCAGTCTACCTGTTCAGGATCCGGCCGGGGAGGGAGAACCCGCCGGAGTGAGCACCCCCATCCCGTTCAACTTTTTTCCCGGTAATCGCAGCAGTAATTTTAGAATTTCCAGGTTTTCCCGCATGCGGGAAGACCCAGGTGATTTCGAGGCAATTACAACAGCATGCAAAGACGTGCATTCTCCCGGAGATGACAACGAGGGAGCGCGGGAAAAAGACCAGGTTCTTCCCCGGGATCGTTTCTCCGGAATGATCGGTAAACTGATCGGGAAAGGAACAATGAGATGGTATAAAAAACGCCTAAAAAAATTTATTTTTTCATTCGGAATGAGACCTGTGGATTTTTCCTCTTCCCCCGGAATGGCAGCCGGGAGAGACGGATGGGAAACATTTATATAGGAGATCCTTTTTCCGATCTCTCCGGACTCCCCCCGGAATTGCCGTCCCGGTGTGCACGGGAGGTGATTCACGAAAAGGAGGAATGGAAAATTATATAAATGTATCCACCTTAACCCTCACCATATAAAAGAGGGGATCATCTCCAAGGTGGACGTCCGGGATACCTCTCTTGTTATATGCAATCAAGGTGGTGCAAAATGAAGCTTCGACACAAAGTGCTCTTCTCGTTAGTGATAGGTATCGCCCTGCTCACGGTGGCGATGCCAGTATCGGCACAGTTGAATGTGGTGGCGCAGGATGGTACCGTTCTCCTCGGTGAGGAGGGTTTGGATGTCACTGCGGCCGTAGGGAGTGCTACTCACCTGGGGTGGTGGTCGGGAACCAATTATTCCACACCGGCAACCCGTGAAATCGACCTCAGAGGTTACGTACTGACAAATTTCAACATCGACGATGATCCGCTTCTCTCTCCGTTCGTGGGAACGGAGGGTAAAGGTGCATGGTGGAGATTGAGTGGGTCTGGTATGACAAATCCCACAGAGCGTGCATTCAGTGTTGTCGCCCCGCAGGCCACGCTGAAGATCAAGAACCTGAACTATGGTAATATTTCAGGATCCGATATCACAGATGGCACTGCGAGAATCGGTGATGTCCTTGACTTCGAACTGAACCCGTCGACCCTGCATCATATATTTAACAGAGATAATTCCTCCGCAACGTTCAACTGCAGGATAGTGGTCCGGAACCCGGGCGGCGTCACGTACACCAAGCTGTGGTCACCGACACCCCCGACGCCCTCGCAGAGGAACCTGATTAACCTTGGTGTTGCGACTACCCCCTACTACTGGTCCTCCGGTAATGGTACCAGTGCTGATCCCACGAAGGGATGGAAGACTGATGCAGTCGATCCTGTTACAAGCTTCCCTGTCTACAGCGAAGGTGAATACCAGGTATGGATCGAATGCAACCAGAACAACCTCGGTTTCGTGGGAACAACGAGGACTGTAACTCTCAAGGAGGAACAGCCCATACTCACAGTCAGTCCCTCGTCACTCCTCCGTGGAAACAAGTTCTATACGACCATCAAGGGAATTCCAAATACCTATTACATCATCTGGATCAAGGATTGTGCCTCGTGTCCCGACGGGTGCTGTTCCGAACCGATGTCCGGAGCATGCTGTGACCAGCCCCCGATGATCGTCGACGGGCAGGAAGGGGTCATTTTCTCTGACCAGTACGGATCGTTCTGGGCGAATTGCTCTCACAACATGGGAAGCATCTGCGACATGTATCCCTCGTGTGTCCCCTGTGGATGCACCCCTGGCATGTCAGATGGTAACGGGCAGGGTGACTACTACACCATTGGCGATACGCTTCTCATGTGGTGCGGCTGCCTGTGCACCGAAAAGGTCTATGGAATTGTCCCCCACACTCCTTCCGGTGGTAAATATTACTATGCACTTGTCTACACCGACGAGAAGGGTGAAAGAACCGTCGAATGGCAGACCAGCACGTGCACCGCACCTTCAGCATACAAGATACACACCCAGCGCTGGATAGAGAACGATGTCTGCGAACTCGACCTCGACAGGCCTTATGACGATGCCTGCGTGAATGTCCAGAAGGGTGTCGTCACGGTAAACACCGAGGTCTGCGGCCAGCAGACAGGCGAGTCCTATCTTGGCGAGACTGTCAGGATCTATGGGACGAATACCGACTCCCGCACGACGTACCTCTTCATCACAGGCCCCTGCCAGAGCTGCGCCGGAGAGAACATGAATGTCACAAAAACCGTGGTGAATGGAGATCCGACGACGTTCACGACGGTCAATGTCAAGTCTGACGGAACGTGGGAGTATTACTGGTACACGAGGAACCTTGCGATTGACCTTGGAGAGTATACCATCTATGCAGCCAGCATGCCCAACGATGCCCCGGCCCTCGAAGGCGTCCCCTGCACGGAGTGCAGTGGCGTGAACGTCTCCTGTGCTGCATGGGCAAAGAAATCGTTCACCTTCCTCGAACCGGATCTCACCGGGACCATCTCTCCGAAGGTCCTGAAGATCGTGTGCTGCACGCCGCCCACGATTACCGTGAGTGGTTCTGCTCTCGGGATGAGAGGGGAGGCCATCGGGCAGCAGTACAACACTGTTCCGCTCGGGTTCTGGGTATTCGGCGAGAACAAGGTCGCGGGACAGAAGTACGTGTTCGATGTCGTCTACCCGGACTGCACCACGGGGACGTATTCAATCAACCTTGCAAACTACATCAACACGCTCGCGCTGGAACCGGGAACCTATACCGTCATCGTCCAGCACCCCATGTATAACCACAGGCTGGACATCATCCCCGAGACGTGGATATGCAGCCAGTCTGACTGGTGCCCATGGCTCAGACTTGCAAACTTTGCCTACCTCCTGCTTGACGAGGTCTGGTACCCCGACGTCAACAAGAAATACGTGGTCACCGCAACACCCGTCCGCTGGAGCAAGCTCTTCGTGATCGACGGCCCTGATCGGCTTGCCGGGACTGCCGCGCTCAACGCCCTGCTCCAGGGGTTCAACGACCGAAACATCGATGACCGGATCCTTGTCCTGACCTTCAAGGTCGAGAGCAACACTGCCCTCCAGGCCGACTTCTCGGGTTCACCGACGACAGGGCCTGCCCCGCTCTCCGTCCAGTTCACCGACATCTCGGTAGGGTCAATCAGCAGCTGGGAGTGGAACTTCGGCGACGGGTACACTTCGACCGATGAGAACCCGCTCCACGTCTACGAGAGCCCGGGAACTTACGCCGTGACCCTCACGATCACGGGCCTCGCGGGAACCTCATCGACGACCAAGAACGGGTATATCACCGTCACCCCCGGGCCGACCTACACGGGGACGCCGACACCCACACCGACACCGCCTCCCGCGAGCACGATGAGACTACAGCCGGGATGGAACTTTGTCTCCACGCCGAGGGCACTCGCTGACGGGCACAACACGGTCGGAACCGTCTTCATCGGCGTCGTCGATACCGGCGGCCGCTCCATCTTCCTGTATGACGCGGGGAGCATGGCATGGCAGCAGATGACAGAATCCTCCATGATCAAGCCGCTTGACGGTATCTGGATCTACTCGGTGGGGACCGTCGATGTCCCCCTGACATACAAGAACGACCCGCTTGCGATCCCGCCGACCAAGGATCTCTATTCCGGTTGGAACGCAATCGGGTTCTCCGATGTCAGTGCCGCGAGTGCGAAGGATACCCTGACCTCCGTGAAGAACCAGTGGACACAGGTCATCGGGTTCAACGCGGCTTCACAGGCATACGAGACCTCCCTGATCAACGGAGGCTCGGGCAGCCACAGCGATACGAACGCAATGTATCCGTTCAAGGGATACTGGCTGTTCATGAACGCTCCCGGGACGCTTGCCGCGATCAGTGCCTGATCGCGGCCCTTCCCGGCACCCACGAGGAGAGCAATGTCCACCAAAACACTCATTTTTTTCCTGGTACTCGGGCTGATAACCGGAATCGTGGCAGCCGATGCACCCCCTCCGATCCCCTGCACGTACTACGGCACCGTGACGATCAACGGCGCCCCCGCCCCGGTAGGAACGGTCATTCAATCCATGGTCTACGGGACTGCCCGCGGTGACATCACGGTGACCGAGGCAGGGAGGTACCAGAACCTGATGGCATGGGTCTCGTCATCGGAGTCCGAGTGCGGATGCACCATAACGGTTGAATTTTACGTCAATGGATACAAAGCCCCCCAGACTTCCACGTTCTCTGCAGCCGGATACAAGAACGTGAACCTTTCCCTGACAGGGGTGCCGACCCCGACACCCACGCCAACCGTCTCCCCGACACCTACCCCGACCATCTCCCCGACTCCCTCTCCATCTCCCACCGTCTCCCCGACACCTACCCCGACCATCTCCCCGACTCCCTCTCCATCTCCCACCGTCTCCCCGACACCCACCCCGACCGTCTCCCCGACTCCCTCTCCCTCTCCCTCTCCCACCGTCTCCCCAACATCTACGCCGACCGTCTCCCCGACTCCCACTTCGACCTACATTCCCGTGATGCCCCACGAGTTCTACGGGGCCGTTACAATCCGTGACGGGGAACCGGCACCTGCCGGTGCCCTCGTCGAGGCAAGGGTGGAAGGGGTCTACAAAGGCACGGGAAACCCCCTCGCCGTTGTCACCCCCGGCCAGTACGGGGGACCGGGGACCACGGACCAGAAACTGATGGTCTACGGTGTTATCCATAACGCCGCACCCATATCATTCTATGTCGACGGAATTCGGGCAGAATGCCAGGACGCGGAGACGGCCGGTGCATGGATGAGCACCTACCCGTTCTACGCGGGTCAGATCACGCACCTCAACCTCCGCACCAACAGCACCATCCCCGTCGTTGACTTCACGGCCGAACCCACCTACGGAATGGAGATGCTCGAAGTCCACTTCTATGATACCTCGATCGGCTATCCGACCGGCTGGTTATGGGACTTTGGTGACGGCACTTCTTCCAGCCTGCAGAACCCCGTCCACACGTACCGCTACGGGAAATATAACGTCACCCTCACCGCTTGGAACAGCAAGGGCAGCGGAAACATGACAAAGGTCAACTACATCGACGTCCGCAGCAGCGCTGGCGGCGGCGGTGGCGGCGGTGGCGGCGGTGGCGGAGGTGGCGGCGCTTACCTCGCGGTTGCAGCATCGACTGCCACGGCAACGCCGACCCCGACTCCGACGCCCACGGCCCAGTCATGGACGACACTGGGTGCAGGGTCATCCCTCCCGCTGAACTCTGCCCTCACTCTCTCCCAGTCGGTGACCATCGTTGCAGAGGACGGGTCGGGATTACTCTTCCTGCCCAGCGGCATGAAGCCGGAGGACGCATCGGGTGCCCCGCTCCGGAACCTCACGATAAAGAGGCTGCCGAATTCCGCGGTTCCGGGAGCTACTGTTTCAGGATTTGCATTTGCAGGGTACGCGTATGAGATCGAGCCATCCGGGGCAACCTTCGATCCCTACATCACGTTCTCCATCACCATTGGAGAAAATGACTGGAATGCACTCCAGGACAGCGACCTCGCGATCAGGTGGTTCAACCCTGCCACCTCTGCATGGGAGAACATTCCCACGACCATCGACAGCAATGCAAGGACGGTGAGTGCCAAAATCACGCATACGAGTATCTTCGCACTCTTTAAGTCCGCCACGCAGGCTCCGCAGACCGTCACCGGGCCAATGACCCCGATCCCGACGACCGCGGGAGCAGCCATGCCCGGAGTGCCTCTTGACCTGATCCTGAAGATCGTCATCATCGCAATCATCGCGGTCGCAGCAATCTACGTGGCCCTCTATTTCGTCCGCAGGAAGAAAAAAGAGGTTCCTGCCGGGGAAGCCCCTGCCGAGGACTGGGAGATCAAGGGGCTCAAGTAACCCATTTTTTTTTTTGGTGTTAACTCTTTTTTTGGCAGAAATATTCAAAGATATTTTTTATTTTTTGTAAAATGGACCAAAATTCGAATACCTTGTGTCTTACGGGGAAAAACCTCTTCCCGACGGGATATCCCCCCACCCGGGATACCCTGGGGCGACTGCCTGTCCCTCACCCGACCCGGAACCGCAGCAGGGCCGCAACCCCGCCGAGCGCGAGGAGCTGCTTGCCCGGGTCGAACCTTTCAGAGAGGATTGTCACGCGCGCCCTCTGCTCCTCTGCCTTCTCGAGCAGCCGGACGACCGCAGCGTCGTGCAGGAGCGCGTCGCAGACCATAACCTCCTCGGCTGCCCCGTAGTCAATCGCCCGCTCAACGTCCCGCATCCCGTAGGCGACCGGCAGCTCCTTTGCAATGCGCATGAGCAGTTCCTCGACGGCCCGGACCTCGCGCCCAAGCTGCTGATCCTCGCAGATCCTGTCGAGGACTCCCTGTCCCGCAACTTCCCGGACAGCACCCCTCCCGGTCCTCCGTGTCTCGACAACGGTGAGCCTGCCCGCGATATCCGGGTTTTTTGAAAGTAAAAACCGCGAAAAATCGTCTTTGACGAAACCCGGCCCGGCGATCACGATCGGTCCGCGTATGGCCAAGACCTCTTCTGCGACCCGCGCAAAGAATGCCGGGCGGGAATCTGTCTCTCCCCCCTTGCCACTCCCCGTGGTGACCGTCACCACCTCCTCGGGCCCCGACTGGCGGAGGCGGAAGAGGACGGCCTCGCCCTCCTCGATGGCGAGCACGTGCACCGGCTCCTGCACGGATGCCTTCACCGCCCTCTCGATCCGCTCGAGATCGTGGGGTTTCCAGTCCCTGATGACCGAGACCTCGTACCCGGGCTCGAGGTTGAGCGTGTGGTGTGCACCAGCGTCCATGCCGTGCTCTATCGTCCCCGATATCCGCAGGCGGCCGGAATACTCGTGGAGTTCCACCCTCTCCACGCGGATTCCGAGCCGCACGGGCTTTTTCTCAAGTTTCTCGGGGCGAATCTTATCGGAAGGCGCATCAGGCGCGCGGAAGGTCGTTGCAAACACGAGGTCTCCGGGAGAGACGAGGTGCGAGAGGTGCCAGAGGTCGTCGGCATTCTCGGGGAAGAGGCGTATCTCTCCGGATGACCCTCTCATGTCGGCGAACTCTGCCTTCATTGCGTCTCCACGATGTCAGACCCGCCGGGGGGGACGAATGCGGCCACAGCCTCCGTCGTGAGGATCTTCTTGTACTCCCTCTGCTCATCGGGAGATAGCTTCTCTTTTATGGCCCGGAGTACTTTCTTTGCAGCATCGTTGGGCTCGAACCGGCCGGGAACGAGCCTGACGAAGAGGGGAGTCTGTGCCTGGATGGCTGTCGGGGGGCCGCCGATGACCTCTGCCTCCGCTCCCTTCCGGAGGCCGATGGCAACCCCGAGCGGGACGTTCCGGGCGTACTGCCTCTCCCCCCGCACGATGAAGGACCCGCGGGACACGTACTCACCGGCTTCCGGTGTCTTGCTCACCTGCGAGGGATTGACGGAATATACGTCGGCAGAAAGGTGCCCGCTCTTCCATGCCCCCGAGTAGGAAGCGGCAAAGCGTGCGACCTCGTCCATGCGGTCAGTCTTTCCCTTGACGATGACGACAGATGCCCCGTGCACGTCGGCATGGACGAAGAGATCCCCCCCTTCCATGTACCTCTTCACGAGCTCCTCGTTCTGGGATGCATCCTTCCCCCCCACGACGAGGACGCCATCCGAGGTATGGAACCAGCGGAACCTGTGGTACCACCTCTTCTTCCCGGCGCACGCGCGGGCGACCCGCCGCTTCTCCCCTGTGACCGCCCGCTCCATGGCTGCCCGTGCACCCGCGATCTTCCGCCGGAACTTCTTTATCTCGTCGTAGTATGAGGCTGCATTCTCCTCGATGCTCTTATCCACCGCCATTGTGACCCGCTCGCCAAGGTCGATATCCACGGCCCCGCGCTCCGGGTACACGGCAACGATTCGCAGGGCTGGACCGCTCTTTGCACCACGGACGATCGCCTCGATCTCCTGCCAGGAGTACTTCTCCCGTGCTTTTCGGAGGGCGCCGAGGATCTCCTGGACGACCTGGTAATGCGAGAAGAGTGCCTCGACACTCCGCTCGCATTCCGCGATCCGTGCCTCGAACTTCCGCACCGCCTCCTCCTGCCGGGACCGGATGTGGTCTCCCTTCCCCTTCGGCTCCCTCCCCGTTCCTTCCTCCTCCCGGGGTGCTGCCGGCGGGGAATAGAAAGAATCAAGCGCCTGGTTGAAGGTCAGGGACAGAGCTTCCGGCACTGCTTCCCCGTCGAGCGGAAAGGGGAGGCAGGATTCCGCAGAGATGACCGGTACGATTCCCTCCGCTGCACGCCGGAGGAGATTTCCAATCTCCCGGTAGATGACATCTGCCGGTGCCTCCCGGGCAGGGGTCTTCTTCCCGATGCCTGCCTTCCGGCAGACGTACTCGGCATAGGGCCCGCCGAGCATCGCCCCGACGGCAAGCGCCCGGACAGTGTCCCGGGGATCTCCTGCCATAAACTGCGCGAATTCCGACGCTTCCGCTGTCGCCGGTCCCTGCGCGGGGAGCTCGTAGACGGCACCGGCAACGATCTCCCGCTCCCGGAAGTGGAGCCTCCGGAACGGCTGGATGATCGTCCAGTCCCGCTCGCACAGGATGATGTTGCCGCGGTCGAAGAGCTCGATGACAAGGTGGTAGAGCCGGTCGCTCTTCCCCACATCGAAGATAATGATGCGCTGGATCCCGTGCTGGCCGATGGAGAGCACCCTGCCCCCGGAAAGGTACTTGCGCAGGAGCATGGCAAAGGACGTGGGAGTCTTGGGAACTGCCAATGGGTGAAAAGACAGGTGTGCCCGGACCGGGGGCTCGATGACGAGCTGGTACCGGGCATGTTCCTTTCCCTTGAACCGGACGAGAATGGTGCCGGGTGCGATTTCGAACACCTTCTCGACCCAGAGGGGGAGGAGGCGTTCCCACTCCGTCACGACTGCACGCACGTCAATCCCGCTCAGTCCCTGGGCTGTCGCCATCGGTATACCAAATTAGATATGGCTCGGGCACCAAAAAATATAGGACTACTGGTGTTCCCATGAGTGGAGACTCCCCTGGCAAAAAAGGCAAGAACCCGGCGAAAAAATCGTTCATGGAGAGGTACAGGGAGAACCTCGAGAGGGAGAGGGCTGCACGGGAGAGGGAGAAGCAGAAGAAGTTAAAAGCCCTCGGAGCCGGGGGAGAAGATACCGGTACCGTGGAAGAGACAGAGGAAACGCCTGTTGCCGAAGCCCCACCTCGGAAGAAGACGCGGGAGGAGAAACAGGCAGAACACCTCGGAAGGATCTACAGGACACTCGTTGCATCCGTCCTCGGGATCCTGACCGGCGTGATATCGTACCTCGTCATCGAACCCGGTCAGGTCGCCGGTCTCCAGCCCTACACCCTCCTTGCATTCCTCATCATGGTCGCAGGAATCGTTCTCCAGAGGCACATCTTCGTCCTCTACAGGATCGGTTCCCACACGATGGGCGCAAAGGACTGGTTCTTCCAGGGGTTCATGACGTTCGCCTTCTGGTTCATAGCCTGGACGATCCTCCTCACGCAGGGAACCTGAAAACGAAGGTCGGGAAGGGGGCTTTTTTTCCATGCGCATCGCAGTCGTCCACAGGGATCGGTGTCACCCGCGCAAGTGCGGGACAGAGTGCATCATCTACTGCCCGAGGGTCCGCACGGGCGACGAGACGGTCATCATCGGCGAGGACCAGAAAGCGCACATCTCCGAGGAACTCTGCGTCGGATGCGGTATCTGCGTCAAGAAATGCCCGTTCGAGGCGATCGATATCGTCAGCCTTCCCGAGGAACTCGAGCACCCCACCCACCGGTACGGCGAGAACGGTTTCGTGCTGTACGGCCTCCCCGTACCGGCAGAGGGGAGGGTGACAGGCATCCTCGGCCCGAACGGGATCGGAAAGACGACCGCAGTCAAGATCCTCTCGGGCCAGCTCCGGCCAAACCTCGGCATCCTCCACGGGGAGGCCGCGTGGCAGGACGTGCTGAAGCTGTATGCAGGCACCGAGCTCTTCGAATACCTCCAGACCATCGCACAGAAGAAGATCAGGGTCGCCCTCAAGCCGCAGTACATCGACTACATCCCCCGTGTCTTCTCCGGCACGCCGGCGGAACTCCTGAAGAAGACCGATGAACGCGGAAAGCTTGCATCGCTTTCCGGGATGATGGGCCTTGACCCTATCCTCGACCGGGACATCGGCACCCTCTCCGGCGGGGAACTCCAGCGGGTTGCAATCGCTGCATGCCTCGCCAGGGACGCCGATTTCTACTTCCTCGACGAGATAACGCCGTTCCTCGATATCTACCAGAGAGTTGCAGCAGCACGCCTCGTCCGGGAGATCGCCGAAAAAAGGCCGGTCGTCATCGTGGAGCATGACCTTGCCATCCTCGACATGCTGGCAGACGTCGTCCATGTTGCATACGGGAAACCGGCGGTCTTTGGTGTGATCACACAGCCGAAGGGGGTCAGGGTGGGGATCAACGAGTACCTCGAAGGGTACCTACCCGAGGAGAACGTCCGGTTCAGGGAATACCCTGTCGTCTTCGAGAAGAGGGCACACGCGAGGGGATCGGAGAGGGAAGTCCTGTTCGAGTTCCCCCGCATGGCAAAGACGTACCCGGGCTTCTGCCTCGCGGTGTCCGGGGGCGACATCCGGGCAGGGGAGGTCCTCGGCGTGCTCGGGCCAAACGGTATCGGCAAGAGCACCTTTGCACGGCTCCTTGCCGGCGCTGAACCGGCAGACGACGGCCCCCTGCAGATATCTGCAAAAGTCTCGTACAAGCCCCAGTACATCAAGGCCGAGAGTTCGGACACTGTCGAGTTCTACCTCCGGTCATGCACGAAGCAGTTCGATACGTCGCTCTACCAGCACGACATCATCGAGCCCCTCTCCCTCGGACCGCTCCTGCAGTCTCCCCTCGATGCACTCTCCGGGGGAGAACTCCAGCGGGTTGCCATCGCCGCATGCCTCTCGCGACCTGCCGACCTCTACGTCCTCGACGAGCCCAGTGCACACCTCGACGTCGAGCAGAGGGTCAGGATCACGAGGATGTTCCGCCACTACGTGGACGGGAGGGATGCCGCCATTTTGGTCATCGACCACGATATCTACCTCATCGACATGATCAGCGAGAGGATCCTCGTCTTCGAGGGCACACCCGGTGTCCGGGGCGAGGCGACAGGACCGTTCGGGATGCGGGAGGGGATGAACAGGTTCCTCTCACGTCTCAATGTCACGTTCCGCCGTGATAAGACAGGGAGACCGCGGATCAACAAGCCCGGGTCGTTCCTCGACCGGGAACAGAAGTCAACAGGCGAATATTATTACTATACAGAAAGAGATGAGATGACGTAAACACCCCGATACCTCCTGCCGGACATAGTGGCAGACCGCCGGATGCAGAACATATTTCTTGCCCCTCCTTCCATATCCTCCTCATGGTCAGGCACGGGTGCGGGTTCGAACTGGAGATCTTCTGTCGAAGGTGCGGTTCCCCGGTTCTCTACAACGAGAGACTCGGGCTCCACTGCCAGAAGTGCGGGCGCGAGATAACCATCGTCTGCCCCGGCTGCGGAAAGAAATGGTGATCCTGCAATTTCATGCCCGGGACCTGATCCACGCGGCATACTGCTCGCGGAGAGCGGCAATCTCCTCTGCAGAGAGGTCCTTTTTCCGGTTCCTGTGCAGGTACTCCTCGAGCTGGACGACGATTTTCTCGGCCATCTGGTACTCGTCCACCTCGATATATGCAGGTGCCTTCGCAACCTCGATCGCTTCGCCACAGACCGGGCAGAGCTTCCACTGCTGGAACCGGTCGACATAGGAGAACGTCCGGCAGCCCGGGCAGCGGATGATCAGGAACATCGGCAATTGGTGATTACCGTTACCCCGGTATATAAATATCGCCGGATGGGGTGAAAGGGTCTGGCAGAGCAGCTGAACGATATCGGGAGGAGAATGAATATACGGAAAAGTACTCCGCAAGACCCGGGGGAGCAGATCGCGATTCGCTTTCCCTGTTTCGCGGAATATACCTCCCTGCGAGAAACAACCAGGAATGAATGGAAAAAAAAGTTTTTAGTAGATGATATTCAGAACCAGGATTGCAACCCCTATTGCAGCGCTCACGGCGATGACCGAGTACGGGCTGATGTGAATGGCCCTCTTGTCCTCGCTCTCGTAGTAATTGACAAGCCCTGCCGAGGATATCAGGCGTCCACCCTTCTTCTTTGCCATACAAACATATTTCTCATTCTCGGTATATAAAAGGCTGGCAGGATACATGACCGGAGGGGAATTGCTGGTAGAGGGCCGCGCATTCCTCGGCGAGGAAATGGAAGATGCGGCAGTGAGGATAGTCATCGAAGACGGTGTCATCTCGCAGATCGAGGGGGTGGATGGAACAGGAGAGGAACTCCCCTGGATCATCCCCGCGTTCTTCAATGCCCACACCCACGTCGGGGACAGTGTCGCCCTCGACATTCCCCTCGAGGGAGACCTTGATTCCGTCGTGAGACCTCCCGACGGCCAGAAACACAGGATTCTCCGGTCGACCAGGCGGGAGGAACTCGTGAGGGCTATGCGGCTGACACTCGGGGTGATGGCAGGGGGGGGCACGGCAGGGTTTGCCGACTTCCGCGAAGGAGGAGAAGATGGCGTATCTGCACTGCTCGAGGCTGCGGAAGGAGTCCTGTGCCGGCCTGTCATCTTCGGTCGCGAGGGGGGCGAGGCAATCGCTCACGGCCTCGGGGTCAGCAGTGCCCGGGATGTTTCGGAGGGGCTCGGCGAAATGGTTGAGACCGCCCGGAAGCTGGGGAGACTCGTTGCTTTCCACGCGGGGGAACGGGACGCCGGTGATATCGATTGCGCCCTCGATTACGAGCCCGACCTCCTCGTCCACTGCACGCACGCAACACGGGCACAGCTCCGGCGGATTGCCGATCTCGGGATACCGGTCGCTGTCTGCCCGAGGGCGAACTGGAAGCTTGGGGTCACATCCTCTCCGGAGAAGCCACCTGTGCACGAGATCCTCGACCTCGGGATCCCGCTCCTCCTCGGGACCGACAACGCGATGTGCGTCCAGCCGGACATGTGGAGGGAGATGGAGTTCCTTGCGACCGTCTATCGCCTCCCCCCCCGTGACGTACTCCGCGCAGCAACGCTCGGAGCATCCCTCTTCTCCGACTCCTTCTTCATCAGGGAGAAGAACAGGGCAAACTTCCTTTTCATCGAACCGCGTTCCTCCAACCTCGTTTTGAGCCGGGATATCGCGGGAACACTCGTAAACAGGGGATGTGCCGGGAATATCGTGAGAAAGGTTATAAATCTGTAATAGCCATTACATAGGCAGACTGTTCTGGAGTATACTGATGTTCTCGAATATCTTGGTCGCTGTTGACGGGTCGAACATGGGGAGGAGGGCACTCGAGATCGCCCTCGAGGAGGCCCGTGTCTGGAAAGCCAAAGTCCATGTGGTCTACGTCATTGAAACGGGGTTATTCTCGTCACTGCCGATGGACAGCACCTGGGAGATCATGTTCAGCATGCTCGAGAAGGAGGGGAGGGAGACCCTTGAACGTGCAAAGGAGGCAGCGCAAAAGACAGGTGTTGTGCTGGAGTCGCATATCCGGCAGGGTCATGCAGGCAACGAGATCATCAAGACAGCCGGAGAAGTCGGGGCAGACCTGGTCGTGGTCGGCTCCCACGGAAAGAGTGAAGTGGACAGGCTCCTCCTCGGGAGCGTCAGTTCCTTTGTCGTCAGCAACAGCAGGGTAGCCGTCCTGGTGGTGAGACCATCGCAGAAATGAAAGTTGCGGATTTCATGACGACAGACGTGGTCTCCGTGGAGATCCCCGGAAACCGCGACGATGTGCTCAAGATACTCAAGCGCACCGGGATTTCGGGTGTCCCGGTCCTCAAGGGAGGAAAACTCGTCGGGATCATCACGAGGAAAGATCTCCTGCGGAAGGCCGAGGAGACGCAGCTTGGCCTCCTTATGACTCCCGATCCTGTGACGATATCCCCGGATGCAACCGTCAGGGAGGCAGCATCCCTGATGATCAAACACGCCGTCCGCCGCCTGCCGGTGATCGAGAACAAAAAACTCGTCGGCCTGATCTCTGTCGCAGATCTCGTTGCGGCACTCGCCCAGATGAAGATACGGGACGAGATCAAGGACTCCTACATCAGCCAGACCTTTGCCCTCTGGGAGGAGACTCCTCTCCCGCTCGTCGGCCGGATCATGGAGATATCGGGCTTTGATGCAATTCCCATCCTCGACAACGAGAGTATACTCCAGGGAATCATCTCCGAGCGCGACCTCATCCGCCATTCATCGATCGAGGACACCGTCCAGGTGAGTGACTTTTCAAATGGGACCGATGACGACGAATGGACCTGGGAGAGCATCCGGGACATGCACACCATCAGTTACGGTATCTCGAAGATTCAGCTGCCCAACCGCCCTGTAAAAACGGCAATGGTCAGGAACGTGATCTCGGTCCCTCTGAACGCCGAGGTGAGCGAGTGCGCCCTCAAGATGAAACGGGCCCGTGTCGACCAGCTGCCGGTCATCAACGGCGACCGGAAACTCGTGGCAATGCTCTTTGACAGGGAGCTGATCAGGGCCCTCTGCAGGGACAGGCCCTGACAAAAATGTTTATGTTTTAAGATGACACTATACTGTTTGAAGCGCTTTTAGGGCAATTTACCAGCGTTTTCCAATATTTTGGGGTGTTTCCATGAATGAACAATACAGGGAAGGGCTGAAAGGGACAACCACGGTTGGCCTTGTCCTCGAGGACGGGGTGGTCCTTGCATCCGAGATGAGAGCCACGATGGGGTACCTGATCGCTTCCAAGAAGGCAAAAAAGATCTACCAGATTGCAGACAGGATTGGAATGACCACTGCCGGGGGAGTCGGGGACGCCCAGCAGATAGCCCGTCTGATGACCGTGGAGTGCAGCCTCTACCAGATCAGGAGGGGCAGGCCGATAACCATCGGTGCGGTTGCGACCCTGCTCTCGAATATCCTGAACGCAAACCGGTTCTACCCCTTCTATGTCCAGCTCCTCGTGGGCGGGGTCGACGAGGACGGGCCCAAGCTGTATGCGGTGGACGCACTCGGGGGTGCATCCCGGGAAGAGGAGATGGTGGCTACAGGTTCTGGTTCACCCATGGCTTTTGGGGTACTGGAAGACCGCTACAGGAAGGATCTCTCCGTGGACGAGGCTGTCGCGCTTGCCATCCGGGCAATCCGGTCGGCAATGAAGAGAGATGCAGGCTCTGGCGAAGGGATCCATGTCGTGGTCATCACGAAAGATGCCTACAGGGAGTTATCCGAGAGTGAGATCGCCGGTCTTTCGCCCGTATCCCCTGCGTAATACTTTTTTGGGTCGGTTTTGATGCTCATCGAAGAGAGGCTCAAAGAGCTGAAAGACAAGATCAATGAGAAGGTCCCTCCCGGGATTACCGTCTCCGACGTGGAGTTCGAGGGGCCGGAGCTCGTCATTTACACGGATGACCCGAAGAAGTTTGCAGATCAGGCAGACCTCATCAAGATCCTTGCACGGGACCTGCGCAAGCGGATCGTTGTCCGGCCCAATGTCCTCGAGGATCCTGAAAAGGCAGTCCGGGACATCAGGGCGGTTGTCGCAGAGAACGCCGGTATCACCGATATCTTCTTCGATGCCGATACCGGAGAGGTTCTCATCGAGGCAGAAAAGCCAGGTGTTGTCATAGGAAAGAACGGGGTGACCCTGCGCGAGATCACGAAGCATATCGGGTGGACGCCCAAGGTCGTCCGGACTCCCCCGATAGAGTCGAGCACGGTCAAGCAGATACGACAGTACCTCAGGTCGGTCAACGAGGAGCGCAAAGTGTTCCTCCGGGCGATCGGCCGGAGGATCCACCGCGACGTGACAGCAAAGGACCAGTGGGTCAGGGTGACGATGCTTGGCTGCTGCCGCGAGGTGGGCCGGGCTGCCTTCCTCCTCTCGACGCCAGAATCACGGATCCTGATCGACTGCGGGGAAAAACCTGACAACAGCGCGAGCACGCCCTACCTCTACGTCCCCGAGATCCATCCCTTAAGCCAGCTTGACGCTGTCGTTCTCACCCATGCCCACCTCGATCACTGCGCACTTGTCCCCCTTCTCTACAAATACGGGTACGACGGCCCTGTGTACAGCACACCCCCGACAAGGGACCTCTCTGCAATGCTCCAGCTCGATTACCTGGACGTGGTGAGCAAGGAGGATCGGAAGATCCCCTACAGTTCAAACGAGGTCAAGGCCTATATCCGGCACTCGATCACCCTCAATTACGGCAGCGTTACGGATATTGCTCCGGACGTCAAGCTGACCTTCCATAACGCGGGCCACATCCTCGGTTCCGCGATCGCCCACTTCCATGTCGGCGACGGTCTGTACAACATCGCATTTACCGGTGACTTCAACTTCAGCAAGAGCCGCCTCTTCAACCCGGCGACAGCGAACTTCCCCCGCCTCGAAGCCCTGATCATGGAGAGCACGTACGGGGGGTCGGGTGACATCCAGCCCACGCGTGCCGAAGCCGAAGAGAAGCTGTACGAGACCGTGAACAATACCATTCTCCGGGGTGGAAAAGTTATCATCCCTGCATTCGCCGTCGGCAGGTCGCAGGAGGTGATGCTTGCGCTCGAGGAGGGGATGCGGAGGCAGAAGATACCGTCCGTGAAGATCTACCTCGACGGGATGATACGGGAGGCAACGGCGATCCATACCACCTACCCCGAATACCTGAACAGCGAACTCAGGACCCAGATATTCAAGGAAGGGCACAATCCCTTCCTCGCTGATTGTTTTATTTCTGTCGACTCCCCCGAGCTCCGCGAGAAGGTGATGCTCGGTGACCCCTGCGTCATCATCACCACCTCCGGTATGCTCAACGGCGGTCCCGTGATGGAGTACTTAAGCAACCTCGCGGCTGATGAGAGAAACGCTCTCGTCTTCGTCGGTTACCAGGCAGAGGGGACGCTCGGGAGGCGGATCCAGAAGGGGTGGCGCGAAGTCCCGATCGGGAGGAAGGGGACGATCGTGATCAACCTCGAGATCGTGACCATCGATGGTTTCTCCGGTCACTCCGATCGGAAGCAGCTGATGAGCTACATTGCTCACGTCCAGCCCCGGCCCGAGAAGATCTTCACCGTGCACGGTGACGAGAACAACACGATTGACCTTGCAAGTTCCATCTACAAGCGATACCACATCGAGACGCATTCCCCCATGAACCTGGAGACGTACCGGATGATATGAGAGAGAGACTGCCTCTCCTTGCCGGTGTCTTCTCACTCATGGCACTCTCGAATGCCGTTGTACCTGTCCTTCCCTCCCTTGCGGGCGGCCCGGCACTGCAGGGGGCGATCTTCTCTGCCTACTTTCTCGGTGCCTTCATCTTCGTCCTCCCTGCCGGGTACATCTCCGACAGGCTGGGCGAGACCCTGCTCATCCGTGCAGGCCTCGGCCTGACGGTCCTTTCCGGCGTCCTCCTCGTCCTTGCAGGGTCTCCAGCAATTATTTTCCTCGCCCGCCTCGTCGAGGGCATCGGTGCGGGACTCTTCGTCCCCGCAGCCCTTGCATTCCTCAATGCGCGTCCTGACCACGAGCAGATGAGCGGGTACTTCATGGGTCTCCTGAACCTCGGGCTCCTCCTTGGCCTCCTCGTGACCGGCTGGCTCGTCAGCGGTGGAGGGAGCTCCCGCGATGGAATCTTTCTCTTCACATGGATATCCCTCATACCGCTCGCCCTCTCCCTTGCCCTGCACCGGTATGAAAGAGCGACCCCCGTAAAAGGTGCAGAACCCGCAGAAGAGACGAGAAAGAGGCTTACTTGGGCTATTCGGACGTATTTCTGGCTCTGGGTCTCCGCTGTTGTCCTCGTCGGGATCACGGGTGCGGTCACCGCCCTCCACCCGGAGTTCACGGACCTGCCCGCAGGCTCCGTATCGGAACAGATCGCGCTCATGAACGGTGCAACGATTGTCTCTGTCATCGTCACGGCCCGGGCAAGCCTTCCACCGGTCAGGACGATGCAGCTTGCGGCGGTGGCAATGGCAGGGGGGGTCGCACTCACGTTCTTCTCGATGTGGGGGTTCCTCGTGATTGGCTGGATGGCGGGCATGGTGATGATTGCGCAGCTCTCCTTCCTTGCTTCTGCCGGCGCCCGGCAGGGGGTCTTCATGGGCCTCTTCAACACCGCAAGCTACGGGGGAATGACCCTGATCCCCTCCGTCGCAGGTTTCGTTGCGGAGACTGGGGGTTTTCCGGCAGCCTATACCCTCACTGCACTCTTTGCCCTTTTTGTTGCGGCGACTGTCGGCCGGTGCGAATGCCGCCGCGCCACCGTGCCTTCCCCGGACGGGAGATGAGGAGCGCGACCGCGTAAACAGCTGCCCCGAGGAGGATGATCGTCGCCCCTGACGGGAGGTCCCAGAGGAACGAGAGGACCAGTCCCGAGAGGGAGAGAATGAAGGAGAGACAGACGGAGGCTGCCATCATCACGGGGAGTCGTGACGTGAACTCCCGCACGCTTGCAGCCGGGAGAACGAGGAGGGCGATAACGAGGATTATCCCGACGAGACGGATGAGGAGGACAACGCAGACCGCCGTGAGGAGGAGGAGCAGGAGGGAGAGGGCTGTCACCGGGAGATTCATGACACGGGCGTACTCCTCGTCGAACGTGACTGCCTGGAGGGGGAGATAGAAGACCGAGACGATTCCCACGATGACCGCACAGAAGACTGCCATGAGCTGGATATCCCCGGATGGCACGAGCAGGATGTTTCCAAAGAGGTAACTGAAGAGGTCGGGGGCGTAGCCGGGAGCAATGCTCACGCAGATGACCCCGAGTGCCATCCCCGCAGCCCAGACTGCCCCGATGAGCGTATCGAGTTCCTGCCCCGCCTTCTCCTTCAGGATTCCGATTCCTAGGGCAGCGCCGATAGAAAAGAGGAGCGCCCCTACGATCGGATCGAAGGAGAAGAGGTACCCGAGGCCCACCCCGCCAAATGCAGCGTGCGAGATTCCCCCGCTCAGTGTCGCCATCCGCCTGACCACCACGAAGGTGCCGATGATACCGCATGCGATACTCGCAAGCACTGCTGAGAGGAGTGCATTCTGGAAGAACCCGAAGGCGAGGATGCCTGCACCGGGGATCACGCACCACCGCCCCCCGGGTGATCCTTGAAGACCCTGTGAGGCACGCCATGGGCGATGAGGTCGACAGGACACTGGTATGCCGCCTCGATCATGTCCTCCGTGATCTCGGATGAATCGTGCGTGTACAGCCTGTGGTTCAGGCACGCGACACGCGTGATATAACGGGAGATGACACCTATATCGTGGCTGACGAGGAGGATGGTGAGGGATCTTTTGAGATCTTCGAGGAGGGTGTAGAACTGGACCTCTGTCGGGGCGTCGACATAGACCGTCGGCTCGTCGAGGATGAGTATCTCGGGGTCTCCAACGAGTGCCCGGGCAAGAATCGCCCGCTGCTGCTCGCCCCCGGAGAGGGCGGCAATCGGTCGCCGGGCAAGGTCTGCAATCCCAAGCCTTTCGAGCACCCTCTCTGCTGCTTCCCGGTCAGATGGTGAGAACCGTGCCCAGGGGAACCGGTTCTTCGGGAGCCTCCCCGAGAGGACCATCTCGCGGACGGTGATCGGATAGGAGAAGTCAAAGGTACGGAACTGCGGGACATACCCGATCCGCGACCTCGCCTTCTCGGGTGACTGCCCGAGCACGGAAACAGTTCCCCCGGAAGGCTCGAGGAGGCCGAGGATGATCTTCAGGAGCGTCGTTTTTCCCCCGCCGTTTGGGCCGATCAGGGCATAGAAGTCTCCTTTCCTCACCTCGAGGGAGACATGGTCGAGAATGGAAAAACCCCTGATCCCGAAAGAGACATCACGCACCTCGATGACTGGTCTCATTCTCCACCCCCTGTCATCGCACACCGTAACTCTCTGCGATTGCACCCGAGATGCGAACGAGGGTCCCGAGGACGTCGGGGGCGAGGGGGTCGATCAGGACCACTGTCCCGTTTATCTCCTGTGCGATGACCTCGCTCTCCCTCGTGCTGAACTGGGGCTCGGCAAAGACAACGGAAATCCCCTGTTCCCTTGCGAGGGCAATGATGCGGGAGAGTCCGGCAGGTCCTGTTTCGTGGCCCTCTTCCCGGACGGCCACCTGCACGAGGCCAGTGTCCCGTGCAAAGTACCCGAACGCAGGGTGGAAGACGAGGAACGGGCGGCCTTCCAGCCCGGAGAGATTCGCGCGGATGGCCGCTTCGCAGGAGTCGACCTTTGCAAGGTATGCCTCTTTCCGGGAGATGTACTCCCCTGCATGGAGCGGGTCGCGTGCGGAGAGCGCCCGTGCCACGTTCTCGGCCATGGCGCGGAGGTTTGGAGTCGAGAGCCACACGTGGGGATCGGCACCGGAATCGTGGCTGTCAGGGCTCTCGTTCTCCCTTCCACTGCCATACAGCCGGGAAATGCCCTCTGACATGTCGACGACCACGATATCCGGGTTACGGGCAGTGATGCGAGGGACGAGCGTGTCCTCGAAGGGGAGGAGGCCGGGACCGAGCCTGAAGTACATATCTGCCTGGCTCACCAGCGCAACCCGGGATGCAGTCGGCTCGTAGGTGTGGGGCTCGGCCCCGGGGGGGACGACCACGATCACGTTCCAGTCCCTGCCTGCGATCTCCCTGACGATCTCCTGCTGGGGCAGCAGGGTGACTGCTGCGGTCTTTTCACCCGTAATGCCCGAATCCTGCTTTTCGCCCGAGAGGCACCCTGCGGACCATGCAACCGCAACGATGATTGTGAAAAGAACCAGGATGCGATCTCCCGAAGGGAATGTGCGGGTTGAGCGGGAGCGTCTCATTTTGGTACCACCTCAAGAATTTTCCCTGCTCCTGTCTTCCTCGCAGAGTGCATCATGGCAGATGGCGCCGCAGATACCCCTCGTGGGGTGCCCAAGCGACGCACAGATCCTGCGGACTGCGCCGGCCGAGACGAAGGCCTCGAAGCGCTCCACCTCCCGGCAGGCCTCCGCTCCCGACAGACCGTAGTGGGAGAGGACAAGCCCGAGAACCCGGTGCCTCCAGAGGAGGAAATCTGCACAGGCGATCCCCTTCTCCGTGAGGGTGACTCCCCCGTACGGCTGGTAGGAGACAAGACCATCCTCCGCGAGATCCCGGACTGCCTTTGTCACCGTGGACGGATCGACCGAGAACCTCTCTGCAATCTCCCCGGTGCGTGCCACGTCTCCCCTCTCCCTGATGAACTTGAGGTAAGCAGCCTTCCGTGGCGAAATGCCGTCCCCGAGAATGGATTCCATAAGGAAAATAACAACACAGGAAGGGAAAAAAATTTGGATTCGTACCAAAACATGGCGACGGGCAGGTCAATTAGAAAAGGCCGGTAGGGATACCGTGACATTCCCCGGGAGACCCGGCAGTTCTGCTGACCCGCCGGATAACGGAAGTTCTCCCGGGAGCCTCACGGGGACAACCGTGACGGTTACAGTCTCTCCTTCTCCGGGATACGTCTCGATCGGGACCGTTGCCGGGAGGTGCCCGTGTGCCCTCACCGTGACTGCCCTGCAGGGTGTTCCCGTCAGGTACAGCGGGACAAGAAGCGTCCCGTTCCTTATCTCTCCCTGGTACGTCCCATCGATGGAGACCATCGCCCCCTCGACCGGGCACCTGACCTCCAGGTACCCCATGCTCCCCCCGATCACGAGCGGGGTGCCTGCCTCCGGGACGGGTGTCAGGGAGCTGCTGTTCTCATCACCTGCTGTACCGCCATCGTGCATGCTCCCCCCGAGCACCGATACGACCCAGGGAGACGTCGAGACGCTGCATCCGCTCGGGCCGCAGACGTGGAGAGTGACAGAGTAGTTCCCGGGTGTGCCAAAGACATGGACTGGCGTCGAATTCGTCGAGTATGTACCATCTCCGAAATCCCAGAGCCTTGTCCTGATGTCTCCGGAGGAGACATCATAAAACTCCACGCAAAGCGGTGCAATTCCCGCGGTCGTATTGGCATCAATGGCTGCAACAGGAAGGTTCACCGGGCAGAACTTTCCCTCCACCGTGTGATTCGCAGAAATGTCCGATAATTTCACGGGGGAGACCGGGCCGATGGATCTCCCGTCGAGCAGGACATCGACGAGCACATACCCGGGCTTCTGGGAAAAGGAGATCTCGATGGATTCCCCTTCGTTGACCTCTATTCTGCCTCCGGGCGAGACGGATCCGCCGGGTGAAGCACGTGCCTCAACCACGAAAATCTGGAGAGGTTTCAGGGAGAAGACCGGCAGGTAAAGGGTCTGGCCTCTCCCGACCGTGATCTCTCCCTCCCACGGGACATGGCCCTCGCAGGACAGGGTGATTTCATGCGTTCCCGGTTCAAGGGATACGCAGGCAGGAGTGGTACCTCTGCTGCTCCCGTCTATGGTTACGAGCGCAGACCGGGGCTCGGAGTCAAGGCAGAGGGTGCAGAACCCGGCATCACCGGTTCCCCCTCCTCCCTGCATATCACCGTTCGGTGTTACCGGTGTTTCGATCGGCACCGGAATTGCTGTCGTGGTCGGGGTTGGTGTCGGAGTCGGTGTCACCATCAGCAGGGGATCTTCCGTCCCGGACGGTAATTGCGGGGGTGTCACTGAAGGATCGGGAATGAACGTCCGGTCGGGTGTCGGAGCTCCTGTCTTCACGGGAATCGGTGCGATGGTCGGTGCATTGGTCGGTGCATTTGTCGGTGCATTTGTCGGTGCATTTGTCGGTGTAATGGTCGGTGTAATGGTCGGTGTAATGGTCGGTGTAATGGTCGGTGTAATGGTCGGTGTAATGGTCGGTGTAATGGTCGGTGTAATGGTCGGGGGGACAGTCGGTTCCGGGGCTGCGGTCTCCGCCGGGGCCGGCGAAGGTGTCACGGAGGGTGCAGGCGTCGGGGAATTGAGCGGTACTGTATCCCCTTCGTCAGGCGACTCCACGTCCTCCCCTGCATCCCCCGATCCTCCGGTTCCGCCAGGAAGGGATGCGATTTCGTCGCTCTCCTGTATATCAGGGCTGCCCGGGCCCGGGGAGGGAGAGAGTACCGAAAGACGGCCGTTCCTCACCGGAACCGAATAAGGTGCTTTCTCCTCGTCTTTTATTCCAATGACCGTGATATTTATCGTGGTTGTTCCGGCTGCTCCCCCCCGGATTCCGAGGATGGCAAGGGTGACATCCCTGTCCCCCGGGCGAACCCTGTTGTTCGTGTCAGCACCCTTCAGTGTCACCGAACCGGCAGGCACCCTGCTCCGGCTGTTGAGCCGGGCATAATCAGGAAAACGGACAGATGTGATGGTGCCGATACGCGGGTCATCGATGCTCACCATGACCTCGAACTCGGAGAGCCCGGGCGAGACTTCGTCAAGGACGATCCTGCACTCTCCTGATTCCCCGGGTGCCGGTATCGTGCAATCCCTCGCATAGACCATCGATGCCGTTCCCGGAATGCAGAGGATCAGAAGAACGGCAACCAGAATACAGTACTCCTGCCGGGTACCAAAACCCCTCCATGCCCTGTCCATTGCAGTTGCCCCTCCTCCCTGCCTGACCGGCTCCCCGGGAAACGGGGAAGACTCCCCTCCGGATCGGCAGGATAGTGGTATATTTCTCGATAATCTCTTCCGGTATTTATAATATCCCCGAAAAAGGGTAAATTTTGAACCGAATTACCACCACTGGTGGGAGATGTGTCCCCGCGCAGCCGGCGTGGCTTCTCTCCCCTTTGGCGTTCGCTTGATGAGACCTGCCTGGATGAGGAACGGCTCGTGGACATCCTCTATCGTCCGGCTGTCCTCGCCAACGGCAATGGCAATCGTCTTCAAGCCCACGGGTCCGCCACCGAACTGGTGGACGATGGCATGCAGGATCCGCCTGTCGATCTCATCGAGGCCCATCTCGTCGACACCGAGCATGGTCAGCGCCTGATCGGCAATCTCGCGGGAGACCACTCCATCACTCCGCACGAGGGCATAGTCCCCCACTCTCCGGAGGAGCCTGTTTGCAATCCGCGGTGTACCCCGGCTCCTCTTTGCGATCTCGAGTGCCCCCTCGGGGAGGATGGGAATCTTCATGATCCCCGCGCTCCGCGTGACGATCTGTGCCAGTTCTTCAGGGCTGTAGAGGTTCAGCCTGACCACGAGACCGAACCTGTCGCGGAAGGGGGACCCGAGGAGACCGACCCTCGTCGTCGCTCCGACGAGGGTGAACGGCTCGAGAGTGATCTTGATCGATCTCGCACTCGGTCCCTCTCCGATCATCACGTCGATGCAGTAGTCCTCCATTGCAGGGTACAGGATCTCCTCGATAACGGTATGGAGCCTGTGTATCTCGTCGATGAAGAGGACATCCCCTTTCTTGAGGAGGGTGAGAATAGCTGCAATATCGCCGGGTTTCTCAAGGACCGGCCCGCTCGTGCAGTGGAGGTTCGATCCCATCTCCCTCGCGATGATGTGGGCAAGAGTCGTCTTGCCGAGCCCCGGGGGCCCGGAGAAGAGGATGTGGTCGAGGGGCTCTCCCCTCGTCCTTGCCGCATCGATTGCTATCCGGAGGGTCTCCTTCAGGAGATCCTGCCCCACGAACTCGGAGAAATGCTCGGGCCGGATGACAGACTCGTCGAGATCCTCCTCGTCATCCCGCGGAGGGGAGCCGGCCTGATCCCTGACCATTTCCTCACCGCTCCCGCAGGATCCGGAGCGCTGCCCGGACAACATCCTGCACTGCCGGATCAGTCATTCCTGCAATTGCCTGGCCGACCGCGTCCCGCGATTCCCGCGCGGAGAATCCGAGGGCGAGGAGTGCCTCCTCTGCGTCCTTGCGGACCGGGTCGTCTGACACGGGCCGCAAGCTCCCCGCAAGGAGATCCGCTCTCTTCCTCATCGTGTCGCGAAGCTCGAGGATGAGCCTCCCGGCGTTCTTCTTCCCCACGCCGGAGAGGCGCGTGAGCGCTCTCTCGTCCCCACCGGTGACTGCTGCTGCAAGTTCCGCTACTGTGATCTGGGAGAGGATGGAACACGCGAGTGCAGGACCGACACGCGTCACCGAGATCAGCATGCGGAACATCTCGAGCTCGGCCGGGGCGAGGAAGCCGTACAGGGCGATCCCGTCTTCCCTGACCGCAAGGTGGGTATGGAGCACCACCTCCCCTGTCTCCCGTGCGACCTGCTCGAGGAGCGGCCCCGGCATGAAGACCTGGTACCCGACACCCCCCGTCTCGAGGATGACGGATCCGTCCCCGCGTCCCACGATCCTGCCCCGGAGCCTTGCGATCATGTCAGGGAATCCTCGCAATATGGATATGGCAGAGAGCGATGGAGAGCCCGTCCGCGACATCGTCGGGGCGGGGTATCGCGGGGAGGGCAAGCAGACGGGTGATCATCTCCTGCATCTGCCTCTTGTCAGCCCTGCTGGAGCCTGTGACTGCCTGTTTCACCTGGTTTGGGGTATACTCTGCGACAGGAACCCCCATCTTCCGCGCCGCGAGCATGATGACTCCCCTCACCTCTGCGACGCCAAGCGCCGACGTGACATTGCGCGAGAAAAAGAGCGTCTCCATTGCTAGGCAGGCCGGGGAGAACTCGCCGAGGAGCCGGGTTACCTCGTCGAAGATGCATTCAAGCCTCTCCGGTGTTCCCCCCGGGCAGGGGGCAGTCCGGATGCACGCATATGCCATGGGTGTGATTGTTCTCCCGCTGGCAGAAAGGACGCCGTATCCCACGGTAGCCAGCCCCGGGTCGATGCCAATGACGATCATGCAGACACGAAAACGACAATTTTCATGGTTTTAATTCAATTTATCGGCCAATTGCCCACAAATACCTTTCTATCGCGGTGTGAAAGAGGAAGCACCCCAATCCATTGCGGTTACCGGTGAACAGGGACATGACAAAACAGTTTTACCATTCCAGCGTCTAACTATCATCGGCTGTGATTCGCCATGGGATCGAACGAAGACATCATGCACGATTTTGTAAGAAAGGAGCTCAAGCGGCTTTACCCAAGCGTTGACGGCTGGCAGATCAGGAGCGCACCAAAAACCGGTGCCGGTGCGGGTTTCACCATATCGAGGAGGCTGCTCGGCAGGTTCGAGGGGGCACATGTCCTTGTCAACTTCGACAGAAAGGTGACGCCGGCTGCAATAAAAGCTCTGCAGGAGATCGCTGCCCAGTCACCCATTGCCGGAGTCAGGAATCCCCGGCTCATCCTGATGACCCCGAAGGGAACGGAGACGGACCCCCTTCCTCCCGGCATCGAGATCCTCCCGATGCAGAGCTTTGGCTATGAGGGGAAGGAACTCGTCTGGCTCAAGCGCCGCGCCCAGGTGAGCGAGAAGGTCCCCCCGAAGGCCACCTAATCCTGCAGGAAAAAATCCTGTATTCTTTTTTCGAGATTCCTGCCATGCGAGCCCTCCCAGTAGAGCTTGCGGCATCGCGGGCACCAGAAGAATGTCTTCGCATGGCTCTGCCCCGGCGCATAGGTCGCACGCGCAATCTCGGCGGGGCGTGCCGGCCGGAGCGGGGTGTTGCAGAGTGAACACCGGGTCAGCCTGATCCCCGGGACGATCAGGCCTGCCCGGGCGAGGGCAGAGATCTGGTCCATGACGGCTTTCTCCTCGATGAGGAAGGCATCGCTCCCCCCCCGCCGGGCAAGATCCCTGTCCATGGTCAGGAGGACCCTTTTTTCGTGACGGGCACGGGCAAGCAGGAGGGTGTCTTCGCGGGTGTTGCCCTCTGCCATCTCGCTGGCACTCACCGTATCGTATCCCATGAACCGCAGGTACCGGCAGAGCGTCCCGAGCATACGGTCTGCAATGAAACGCGTCTGCCCCTGTCGCTCACGTTCCTGCCTGGACATAGGGTATCTTCTCTCCGCACCGCCTGCAGGATCCGCCAGAGAGTTCCCGGAACATGACGGAGTACCCATACCGCTCGATGCAGAGTGCACCACAGGACGGACAGTACGTGCTCTCCCAGGGGTGCGGCGAGACATTGCCGAGGTACGGGAACCGCAGCCCCTCGTCCCGCGCCTGCCGGTAGATCCGTTCGAGCACCGCGACCGGCGTCGCATTCCTGTCCCGCATCCGGTGATCCGGGTGGAACCGGGTGAAGTGGACAGGTGTGTCCGGTCCGAGGTTGTCCCGGATCCAGCGGATGAGCGCTCGGGTCTCGTCCGGGCTGTCATTCTTGCCGGGTATCACGAGTGTCACCACCTCGATGTGCATCCCGAGTTCCCGTGCAAGGACGGCAGAATCGAGGACGGGCTGGAGGTGTGCCCCGCAGACCTTCCGGTAAAAATCCTCTGAAAATGCCTTGATATCCACGCGATAGGCCTGGAGCATGGGGGAGAGTTCACGGAGCGCCTCTTCCGTGATATACCCGTTCGTCACGTACACGGTCGATAGCCCCTCTTTCCGCGCGAGATTCCCCATCTCGAGCGTGTATTCGTGCCATATCGTCGGCTCGTTGTACGTCCACGATATGCTCGCGCACCCCGCCTGCCGTGCCCGCGAAACACCCTCCTCCGGCGAAAGGTCGCGAAGTCCCGGCATCCCGGTATCCGCCATCGAGATGTGCCAGTTCTGGCAGTGCGCGCAGTGGAAGTTACATCCCACACTGCCGAGAGAATAGGAGATCGACCCCGGCAGGAAGTGATACAGCGGCTTCTTCTCGATGGGATCCACCGCCTCTGCGCTCACCCGCCCGTAGGTGAGGGCAAAGAGCTCGCCATCCCGGTTCTGCCTCACCCTGCATATCCCCGTCTTTCCCGGCTTAATCAGGCACCTGTGGGGGCAGAGCGAGCACCTGACCTCCCCCTCGCTGCCCTCCGGTGCCCACCGGAGTGCCCTGTGCATCTGCTGCATGGTAGTCTCCCATTCACCGGTAATTTACAATAAAGGTAATGGCATTTCACCCTCTCCTGCCATCACCCTCGTGTCCATTCACGCTCTCGATCTCGACCACGAATGACCCTCGGTACCCGCACGACCTGCACCGGAAGACCTGTCCCATGCACCCCCCGGCGAGCGGGTGGATATCGCTGCTCCCGCAGACAGGACACTGCACCACCATGTTCAACATCTATATGTGAAACATGGAGAAATGAATAAATAGAATGGCTCGGGTCGTCCTCTCACTCGGTGGTTCTGTTCTTTTCCCCTCGCTTGAAACGAACAGGCTCCTTGCCTATGCATCTGTCCTCTCGAAGCTCTCTTGGGAGACAGACCTCGCGGTAGTCGTTGGCGGTGGCGGCGAGGCCCGCCGGTACATCAGGGTTGCACGCGAGTGCGGAGCAGACGAGGCAACCTGCGACGAGATTGGAATCCTCGTCACGCGCCTGAATGCAACCCTGCTCTGTGCTGCACTCGGCGACTCGGCGTACCCCGGAGTCGCAGAGACCCCTGCCGAGGCCGCCGCCCGGATGGGTGGGGGAAAGATCGTTCTTATGGGCGGAGTGACCCCTGCACAGACAACAGACGCTGTTGCCGCTGTCCTTGCAGAGTTCTCCCGGGCAGACCTCCTCGTCAACCTGACATCAGTCGATGCCATTTACTCGCATGACCCAAAGATAGACCCCTCGGCACAGAGGTTCGACCGCATGACCTTCGACGACCTGCTCCGGATCGTCGGGAGCGGCACCCTCGAGGCAGGGTCAAACACCGTGCTCGACATCGTTGCCGCAAAGGTCATCTCGCGGAGCAGGATCCCGCTCCTCGTCCTTGACGGGAGGACTCCCGGACTCCTCGAGGATGTCCTCTCCGGTATAAAGGTTGCAGGAACCCTCGTGTGCGACCCGGGAAAAAGCCCTCTCCCTCTCTTTTGCAAAGAGCCACCATAACCTATTTGCCGCAACGCAACAGAAATCTGATCTCCCGGGGTAGTAGGGTAGCCTGGTCCATCCTAGAGCGTTTGGGACGCTTTGACGGCAGTTCGAATCTGCCCTACCCCAT
>JGI11944J13513_1000266_pt1 | contig 56754 bp, 48 predicted proteins | sample TerdegcoTASludge_FD_13513 | JGI IMG/M metagenome (IMG submission 13513) | reverse complement strand
ACCCCCTTATGCGCCCTGTGGATCGCCCCTGCCTCGACACGGTCATGGCTCGGCGTCTCGAGTCCACCGCTCTGGAACGGATCGTGCCGGACATCACCGAGAAGCGCGCCTGCGTGGGAACCGGTTGCATCGATGAAGGGTGCCGTCGTGGTCGAATCGTTCGAGACGATGAGCTTGGGGATCATCGATTCCTCGCGCGGTGTGGCATACCGGAGTGCCATGAAAACGAATGCCGCTGCGAGGATCCCCATGAGCCACTGGCCCTGGATGAATGCATACCCGAGGATCCCGATGAGGAGAAGCATCAGGAGGGTGTTGCGGAACTGTATCTTTTTCTTTGCCTCTGCCTTGTGGGCTGCCACGATCTGCTTTCCCCGACCGGCAGGGACCGTCCTCACGATGGGATTGTTCGGGTCGTCGGAGTTGGGATAGACGAGGATGTCCTGCATCTCTTCCTTGGGCAGCAGCTCTGCCATTGCCTTGGCAAGCATGGACTTGCCCGTCCCGGGACTCCCTATCATCATGACATGCCGCCTCTGGATGGCTGCCTTCCTGATGACTTCAACGGCATGTTCCTGCCCGATGACCTGGTCGATCAGGGAGGGAGGAACCTGGACCTGCGAGGAGTCTTCAACGGTCACTTCGACCGGGGGCTCATCTTCCTGCACTGATGCTGCACTATTCTGGTCTGGCATTATGAGAATTAACCCTCTTTTCGTGCTTCGAGATGTGATGTAATTTATTCCTGCTCGTTTAAGTACTTTCAGCATGAGGATGGAGACATGTTGGTCGTGAGCACGGAATATTCCCAGGTACTGGCAGGGAGAATCGCGGGGGCCCTGGAATGCCCCTTGGGCGCAGTCCGTTTCACCAGGTTTCCGGATGGTGAACATTACCTGCGCCTGGAGAGAACGGACCCGGAAATGGTCGTGGTGGGCAGCATACCCGATGCAGATGCCCTCGTGGAGCTCCTCCTCCTCGTGGACGCCTGCGAGGGAAACGAAGTCACACTCGTGGTGCCGTATCTTGGTTATGCACGGCAGGACAAGAAGTTCCACGAGGGGGAACCCCTCAGCGCAAGGGCTGTCTGCAGGGCCATCTCCGGCGGTGTGAGGCAGGTATTCACGGTCAACGTGCACGACCCGTCCGTTCTTTCCCATTTCCGTGTCAGGGCACAGGATATCAGCATTGCAGGAGAGATCGGGCGGTACCTCGGCTCCCGACCCCTTGAAAACCCGTTCATCCTCGCACCCGACGACGGGGCTTCTGCTTTTGCAGGGACCGTTGCAGCAACGTGCGGCTGGGACTGGGATCACCTCGAGAAGACCCGGATCTCGGGAGAAGAGGTCCGGATGGAACCCCGGAACCTCGATGCTGCAGGACGTGACGTGGTCATCGTGGATGACATCATTTCCACGGGAGGGACCCTTGTGACCGCTGCCCGCATGCTCCGGGCCCAGGGTGCAGGGACCGTGTCGTCCGCGTGCGTTCACGGAGTCCTTGCGGAAGGGGCATACTCCCGCCTTCTTGCAAGCGGTCTTTCGGAAGTCGCCTGCAGCGATACCATCGAGAGGGCCTGCAGCCGTTTCTCGGCAGGGCAGGCCATAGCCGACAGGATCCTCGGATGCTCGTCATAGACGGGTCCACGCTGGAAGGAGGAGGACAGCTGGTCAGGGCGGCGGTCACGCTCTCTGCCATCACCGGGCAGCCCTGCCGGATCACGAACATCAGGGCAGGGAGAGAGGAACCGGGTCTCCGTTCCCAGCACATCGCCGCAGTCCGGGCGGTTGCAGGTCTCTGCGGGGCCACGGTGTCCGGCTGCACAACAGGGAGCAGGGAACTGACATTCTGCCCGGGTCCCCTCGTGGAAGGTGACATGAGGATTGAAGTCGGGACGGCAGGAAGTATCCCTCTCGTCCTCCAGGCATGGCTTCCCGCCGCCCTCATGATCGGGGGCCGGATAACCATTGTTGGCGGGACGGAGGTTCCCATGAGCCCGACAATAGACTATACTGCCCGTGTCCTCGTACCGTTCCTCCGCAGGCACGGTGCAGAAATCTCTCTCGACGTGATCAGGAGGGGTTACTATCCGCGGGGCGGGGGCGAGGTGATGGCAAGTGCCCGGCGGTCCCGCCTTGCCCCTTTTTCGCCCGCGGACACCCGGGAAACAGATAACTGCGGGATCGTCTCGTGCAGTGCAGGACTCCCCGGCCACGTGGCAGACCGGCAGGCTGATGCCGCATCGTCAGCCCTGTTCCAGGCAACGGGTATCCGCTTCCCTGCCTGGAAAGATACCCGTCCCGGCCCGGGAACAGGCAGCTCGGTCACTGCATGGCTTGGCTGGATGGCCGGGTGCGCCATCGGGAGGCGCGGGTACCCGGCGGAAAACGTGGGCAGGGATGCTGCTTTTAGCCTGCTTGCCGAACACCATGCCGGCGGCCTGGTCGACAGGTACCTGGCCGACCAGCTCCTCATCTACTGCGCTCGTGCAGGAGGTTCTTTTACCAGCAGCACGTGCACGCTGCATGCAAGGACGATGTGCTGGCTGCTTGGGCTTTTCGGGTTCCGGATCCGGGTCACGGAAGGAGAGGTGGTGACCTTTGCCGCCGAAGAGAGTGCTTGATGCAACAGCCTTTTTCCTGGACATACCGCTCGAGGGAGAACTCTTCACGACTCCTGCAGTCGTCGGGGAGATCGTCGATGCACGGTCGAAGTGCCGCCTCGAGGCACTCTCTGCCGCAGGCCTCGTTGTCACGAGTCCCTGTGCCTCCTCCCTGCAGATAATCGGAAAAGCCGCATCTGTAACGGGGGACGAATCCGTCCTCTCCCGGGCAGACCGTGAAGTGCTGGCCCTTGCCCTCGATACAGGTGCTGAGGTTGTAACGGATGACTTTGCCGTCCAGAACGTCGCCCACCACCTCGGGATACCCGTCATCCCCCTCCAGCAGAGGAAGGCCAGAAAGAGAAAATGGAAGTTCCGTTGCCCGGGATGCGGGCGGCCCGCGGAAGGGCCGGGCGAGTGCCCTGTCTGCGGGTCGGGGCTGAAAAGAACACTTAAGTAGATCGCTGCACACTTTTTTCCCATGTCGTCTCTCGATGAACTGATCCAGAAGGCCAGGACGCTCCTCTCCGAGGGCCACAGCCCCGGGCAGATAGCTGACGAGCTCTCCCTCTCCATGGAGACAGTGACCTGGCTTCTGACCCAGCAGAAGGGAATGGCAGTTCCAAAGGACGTCCATATTGACTGGACCAGTGTCAGTGGCCGGGGCCCGCTCCTCGACGGAGTGGCCATGATGCTCCTCAAGCAATACTATACGTCCCTTGAGGATGAGGACAGGGAAGGCGGATACTCCGACCGTTTCCCCACCCTCGTTGTGGGGATAGCTGTGTCCGGCATCCCGCTCGCGACCCTGATTGCCGTTGAGGAGGACATCAAGCTTGCCATTTACCACCCGGCCAAGCACAGCACGCAGGAACCGCCCGTTGGTTCGATCAGCGGGAATTTTGCATCCGTCAACGGTGAACGGTGCATCATCGTCGATGACGTGATCACCTCCGGAAACACGATGCAGGATGTGGTCAAATACCTGCGGCGGCACGGTGCACAACCCGTTGCGATATGCGTTCTCTTCGACAAGCGCGGGGTCCGTGACATTGACGGCGTTCCTGTCTATTCTCTCTTCAAAATATCCCGAATCGACTGATACCCCACTCTTTTTCCCGCTTCAAAATGGATTATTTTATATAGAAGTTTAATTCCATCTTTTACAGCATTGGAGGAACTGCTATGCTTGGAGGACAACCTATTATCATACTCAAGGAAAACGTCGAGCGCAACAGGGGTCTTGAGGCCCAACGCTCGAACATTGCAGCAGCAAAGGCAATAGCAAGCGCAGTAAGGACGACACTGGGTCCCCGCGGGATGGACAAGATGCTCGTGGACCAGAGTGGTGACGTGACCATCACCAACGATGGTGCGACCATCCTCCAGGACATCTCGGTGGTCCATCCCGGGGCGAAGATGGTCATCGAGGTCGCAAAGGCGCAGGACGACGAGGTCGGGGACGGAACGACAACAGCGGTCGTCATGGTCGGATCCCTCATGGAGAAGGCCGAGGCCATGATCGAGAAGAAGATCCACCCGACCGTGATCGCCGAGGGTTACCGCCTGGGTATGAAGAAGGCGCTCGAAGTACTCGATGACCTCTCGATTCCCATCGACCCGTACGACAGGGAGAAACTGATTCGTATCGCCGACACGGCCATGACCGGCAAGGCGATCGAATCGGTGAAAAGCAGGCTGAACGGGATCGTGGTGGACGCTGTCATGGCAATCGCCACCAGGGAGGGTGACAGGATCACTGCCGATGAGGACAACGTCCTGATCAAGAAGCAGGCCGGGGACAGGATGGATGATGCGGAGCTCGTCCGCGGAGTTGTCATCGACAAAAAGCGTGTCAGCGAGGAGATGCCCCGCAAGGTGAAAGACGCCCGGGTTGCCCTCGTTGCAAGCCCCCTCGAGATCAAGAAGACCCAGGTCAAGGCAAAGATTCACATCAAGTCAAGCGACATGGTGAGTGCCTTTACTGCGCAGGAGAGGGAGACTCTCAAGAAATACGCGGACACGATCATCGCGAGCGGTGCCAACGTTGTCCTCTGCCAGAAGGGTATCGCGGATGCAGTCGCCTACTACCTTGCAAAGGGAGGGGTCCTTGCCGTCGAAGACGTCCCCGAGAAGGACATGAAGTTTGCCTCTCACGCCCTCAATGCCCAGATCGTCAACAAGGCCGAGGATCTTACACCCGAGGCACTGGGAAGGGCAGAAACCGTTGAGGAACTCGAGGATGGGGAGTTCATCAAGATCTCGGGCTGTCATAACCCCAAGACCGTTACCATCCTCCTCCGCGGTTCGACCCAGTACCTCCTCGACGAGCTCGAGCGGGCTGTCAAGGACGGGACACGCGTTGTCATGGACGCCATGGAGGACGGCAAGCTTGTCGTGGGAGGCGGTGCAGTGGAGACCGAGATCCTGATGAAGGTCAGGGATTATGCGGCGAGCGTCGGTGGCCGGGCCCAGATCGCGATCGAGGCCTTCGCAGATGCCTTCGAGGTCATCCCCGTCACACTCGCTGAAAATTCAGGGTTCAACACGGTCGACAAGCTGGTGGAACTCAAGAATGCCCATGCCAGGGGAGAGAAATACGCTGGGTTGAATGTTTATACCGGGACCGTTGTTGATATGCTCAAAGAGGGTGTCCTTGAGCCCCAGCGTTCCAAGAGGCAGGCGATCCAGAGCGCAACAGAGGCAGCAATCCTCCTCCTCAGGGTCGACGACATGATGATCACCCGCGAGGACAAGAAGGAAAAGGAAGCCGGAAAGCCTCCCGAATGAGGAGAGCTCGGCCGGATAAAACCCCCTGACTCACCGTTTTTCCTGTGAAAAGTGGAATAAGTCCAAACCCCATTTTTTCAATTCTCTTCGCCCTTTCTCCTTCGCCAACCCTGTCTCGCTCAGGGGGACCTTTTCTTTAGCCCGTTTGCAAGAGGTCCACCCGTCTCCTGCACCGGTAACAGAATTCCGGTCCTTTAAGGTCGGTGTCCCCGATCCAGTTCGAGAAATACATCACGCACCCGGGATGTTCACAGTGGGCCAGTCCCAGGGCATGCCCGATCTCGTGGACTGCCTCGGTGAGGATTCGCCTCCGGTAGACCATCTCGTTGTCAGGCATGCCGTAGAACCCGGGCCTGAGGCGAAACGTGGAAATGAGGGCCGCCCCGGTGCATGCAATGCCGAACACGAAGTGGAGTCCCGGGGAAAAGATATCTGACCCTGTGATGCCGAGGCAGAGCACGTTCTCCCGGCGGGCGATTTCAGCCAGCGAGCGGAGAATCCCGTCTGCGAGGTACTGGCCACGCCTGCTGTCAAAATACTGCAAAGGGAGTGTCTGGGGATGGAATATCCTTATTTCTGCAGGAATGAGGGAAGGGAGATCCTCACGAACCCACCCGATGACACCCTGATCCCGGTTTCCGATTCCAACCAGCCCGATTGCCGGCAAACGTGCCATGGTTGATACTGGGTCATGATTCGACATATCGTTTCAGGACCAAATCATCGTAGGATTGGGCCCGGTGGTGATCCGCCGGTGATTGTAGCGAACCATGGAAGGAATAAAGGAGATGCACTATCCGGGTTAAAAAAAGCCTTATTGTAAACGGCAAAAGACTCCTGTCAGGACGATCTCAGTACAGGGCAGGGAAAAGGGGAACGGGATCGGGGTGATTTATTTCCCCTGCTGCTCTGCCAAATCTTCTATAGTGATACCGGGGTGATGGTACCTCCTCCTCCCCACTGTCTTTTCCGCCTGGATGGCATTCGTAGGACAGCACTGGATGCACGCCATGCACTGCTCGCAGTGGTGGAGCCATGCCGGGCGGTCGTTCTCTATCCTGATGTTGTCAACAGGGCATACCCGTGCGCATGTCCCGCACCCGTTGCACCTGTCATCAACGAAAAATTTTGCATCTGCCCCGTGAACATGGCGTATGAACCGGGAATACACCAGGTGATGGACGAGGGCTGCAACCGGAGACCACGGAGGAAATACCTTTTTTCCTGCCTTCACCATCTCACCAATCTCTTTGGTACGGCTGCCTGATTTCATGAGAGTCCTTTCGAGTGACTCCATGTCCGGTGCATCGTACATAAGTATGTAGTTTCCCGGCATCCGGATGGAGAACGCAGCATCAAGGCCCCTCTTTCCGGGCCCGCCTTTCAGAATGTGATCGAGCTGGCTGGAGGCGGCAGAAGCTCCCGTTCCCCCCATGGTGATAACCGAGAACGTGTACCTGGCATGGGAGAGGTCAAGCCTTTGAGCGAATTCCGCAACGATGGAGGGGAGGCCGAAGAAATAAAGCGGGTTTACAATACCGACACGATCGGAACGTGGTTCTATTGGCCCGCCTTTTTTCATTTCAGAGACGATAGGTACGAGTGTACAGTCACCGATAACAGAAGAAAGCCCCCTGGCGACTGCAAGGGAATTACCCGTTCCGGTGAAATAGTAAAGAATTGTTTCCATGGATTATCACGAATCTGTTTGGAACAGGGAGTTAAAAAGGACAGGGGAGGTTTCCATACTGGTCGACGGGGCCCCCTTCAAAAACCGGGTGTTATCCCCGCGAGCACGTGGAGACGATATCGACCTCTTCCTCCCGGATGACGCTGTCCTGCGGGAGACTCTTTCCCCCGTGCAGGATCAGGACCGTATCGGGAATAATGCCGATCGAGAGGAGGGCTTCCTCGTACGTTGTCCCTTCCACCCCGGTATACTCGACGATTTGATGCCCGGGGATGATACGGAACCTGCATTTTGCTCCCATTCGATAGGATTATACGGGTCGCAGGGAATAATAATTACCTCCATGCCGAGGTAGTCTAGTCCGGGAAGGCGGTAGCCTCGAAAGCTACTGGCGCTCTGCGCCTCGGGAGTTCAAATCTCCCCCTCGGCGCGTCCCGTTTTCATGGAAACGATCTGCCCTTCCGGCCTCGTCAGTCCCGCATCGCATATTGCTTTTCAAGATAGTCCTTTCTGGCAGGGTTCCGGAGTGAAACCGGGATAATACTCGGAAACATCTTATAAGAGGGGACAGTACCTCTATGCATGAAGAGATCACTCTGGATTCTTGTTGGCATCACTCTGGTCCTGTGTATCTGGATGGCCGGGTGCACGCAGCCATCGCAGGAACAGACCACGCCTGCTCCGACAACGATGCCGGTAACGACGGCAGCAACTTCCGTTCCAACGTCTCCCACGCAGGGACCTCCACCAACGGCAGGTTATATCGAGGGTCCGTTACCTTCCCAGTACTCCGTTGAGGTCCAGGTGGACAGGAATAGAGTGGCAATTACCCCGAACATCACGGTGACGTTCCGGGGAGGAAAGGGTATCAATTTCGTCCACTCCATGGATGTCGTCGTATCCCGATCCGACGGCCGGATTGTAACCGGTTCTCTCTACAAACCCCAGGTCAACGATTATCTGGAACTCGAAGGTACTCGTGGGACCGACAACGTCGAGGTCTTCATTAACCTGATCACGGGGGATCGCTACAGGGTGTATAACAATCCTGAGGCGTTTCGAAGCTACAATTAAAACAATCAATGCCTTTTTTTAGACCTTTGATTGAAAAACGTATGCGATCCGGGGCGGCAGTCCCCCAGTCTTCTTCTCCCGCAAAGGCCTGTTTTTCCCTGAACTGCCCGATGATTCTTTTTATGCCCGGCCCCCGGGATCCAACCGGCTTTGAGAGGACGGGAGTCTTTTTCAAAGACTATGGCGGGTGCATGTATCTGAAAGCGACCGCGTTCACTTGTACTCGCGCCGCGAATACTGGTACTTCGCGGACGACCCTCCCCGGGCAACGATAGAGATCCATTCGTAGAGCGATTTCAGCGTTCCGAACTTTTCGTACCTGCGCATGGAGAACCCGACCCTCATGCGGCTGTCGAACACGATCCTTCCGAACCGGATCATCCTCCGTGCAATTTCAAGGTCGTCCCCCGCATCGATACACCTGTACATGCCCGCACGCATGAATGCGTCTTTCCGGAAGGCCGTATTACAACCGAGGGTATAGTAGAATGTACCCGTGTAATACCCCACCCGCGCAAACGTGTTGGCAAGGGCAAGCGATACGTGGTTCTTGAATGTCCTCTCGATGGGGTCCACCGGCCCATAGATCTGGAGAGCACCGGGGTTTTGAGAAAAATCCTCGAGGATGACTTCCAGCCAGTTCCGGGGAATGATACAGTCCGCGTCGGTTGTCGCAACCAGGGGGCTCTTTGCTTTCATAATCCCGTCGTTCCGGGCGCCACCAACCTTCCGGCTCGTCTGGACGAAGACCAGGTCGCAGAATGGTTCGGCTTCTGCAATGGTCTCATCCTTGGACCCGCCATCGACAACGATCAGCTCGTACTCCGACCTTGGAATGGTCTGGTGCGAAAGGGACTCGAGGCAGCGCCCGATGTTTCCTGCCTCATTGTATGCCGGGATAATGACCGATATCTTCATCCGATGAGCTCCCGGTAGAGCCTGACATGTTTCTCTGCAATATCCCTTATATCAAACCTTGCCGAGAACTCCCGGGCACCCCGGGCACAGCGCCCGAGTGATCTTTCGTCCTCGAGGAGTGCGGGCACCTCGCTTCTCTCGGAAAAGTAGAGGATGCTGTCGCCATATATATCCCGGAATTCGGGGATCTCGCGTGCGATGACGGGCAGGCCGCACGAGAGGGCTTCGAGGATCACGAGCCCGAATGTCTCCGCATAGGACGGCATGAAAAAGACATCGGCAGCGCTGTACGGTTTGATGATGTCGTTGATGTGACCCGGGAAGATAACGTTTCGTCCGCACTGCAACTTGAGCCTCTTGATCTTGTGGTAATCCTTGGAGAGTGCCCCGTAGGGAAAGCCCCCTATCCAGACGAACGTTGAATCAGGGCAGGCCCGGGAGAGGGCTAAAAAATCGTAGAGGCCTTTCCTCGGTGTCTGCTGGGCGACAGTGAGGACAACCCTGCTGTCTTCCGGGATGTTGTAATCCTCACGGAACGCTGCTCCTTTCTCCTCGTCTTTTTGAAAAAACTCGCGATCCACACCGTTGGGTATCATCGTGACCGGCATATCAGGAACCATTGCAGTCACCTCTTCGTGGCAGGGGCGGGAAATGGTGATGATATGGTCAAATCTCCGGTAGATGTGGGGATACCTCTTGTTCACCGCCCGGGCGAGGGCAATGTTGTCCATGTTGACCCTCGGTGTCGAGTGTGCCGTGAGGACAGTTTTGCCCCTGGAGAGACGCCGGTTGAGATCAGCCAACGGTCCGAAGGTATGGAAATGGACGATATCCGCGTGGTTGCCATACTTTTTCCATGTCACCTCGAGCCCGGGTATCCCTTTCATGGAGTTGTAGAGGGTCTTTGCCACCGTGGAGCACCCGATGTACCGGAAGAAGAGCAAATCCTCAACGTAAAAATTGACCTTCACGACCAGCCCTCCACGCACTCCATGGCCTTGCGGATGCACCCGTCCATGTTCAGGTATTCAAACTGCGAAAATCTCCCGACGAGCGTGATACCCCGTCCCTCGAAGTATTCCCTGACGAGACGGATGTTCCTGGGATAATCCAGATCGTAAACGACATACGCGAATTTTTGCCTGTCAACTGCACGGTAGATCACATCTTCTTCCGAGAGGAACCCCATCTTCCCGAGTGATGCGATAACGTGGCCGGCAAGCTCGCTGTCGGTCATCCGTGATACCGGATCCCCGTCGTTGAAGGTGACCTCTGCGAGGATGGAGGAGCACCCTTCGGGGGCAACGTGCCTGCTGTAGTTGGAGGGGAAGGATATGCGGTTTGCAAGGGAGATGTCCCGGTCGGGGATGTAGACCCAGGAGAGGGGGGGAACAGACCCGCGGATCCCTATCTGGATACAGGCCACCGAGTTGTAACGAAGACTCTCCACAGCAGTGGTGACTTCCGCCGGAACGCCCTCGAGGCATCGCACGAGTGCCTGGAGGGGAATCGTACTGATGAGGCGGTCACCCGAAAACGTCCTCCTGCCGTCCCCTGCTTCCCAGGCACCGTTCCTGAACCGGAGGGAACGCACCGGAAAGCCCGTTACGATCTTCTCTTCCAGGCCATTTCCCATCGCACGGACCAGTGCTTCGATACCCCCCCTTGCAGGATAGGAAAAGACAGACTGGTGGGTGTACCCTTCGGTCTCGATACCGATCGCAGACCTGATGACATCCTCAACGGGCGGCATCGGAATTCTCCCCTCGACCCAGTGTGCTGACATGCGTTCCGTCGGGAAATTCCAGATCTTCTCGTTGTAAGGGATCATGTACAGCTCTGCGATACCCCTTCCAAACGTTGCATAGATCCACTCCCTGAAATTTTCCGGAGTACCTCCCTCTCCCTTTTCCCGCTTGATATATGCCTTAATGTATTCATTGAGGCAGAAGAAACAGTCCTCCCTGGGCAGCTGTGCAAGACCGTTTTCGAACGGGTACTTGACGAGGATTCCCTTGTAGAGGATCTTCGTGTTTCTCGTCCGGGTCTCCTGGTTCTCTCCAAGGACACGCCGCATGAAATCAAGAACTTCTGCGTCCCGGGAAAAGATGATGTGGGAACCGCCGGTATCGAACGTGAACCCTTCAGCGGACCTGGAGCGGCAGAGACCCCCGATGCACGGTTCCCCTTCCAGTACCAGGACGTCGTGGCCGCGCTCGTGCAGCAGGCGGGCAAGAGTGACCCCTGTCAGACCTCCGCCAAGGATGAGGGTGGACACAGGATATAGTATGCAACCGCCGGCATTATATGGTTGACCATCCAGAGGTCCCATCAGGCACCGTTCTGCCAGTGCGGCGGAGTACCGGGAGGGAAAAATGGCCGGAAATCCGCATCGTTCCGGGGAAACAGGGATGGGTGAAGGGAAATGAATGGAGACAGGAGAGACGGAAAAGAGAGGCCCGGCAGGAACGATGGCTCTATTTTCTCCTTCGTTGTCCAGGAGCACCATGCCCGCACCCACCATTATGATTTCCGGCTTGAACACGACGGAGTCCTGAAGTCATGGGCTGTTCCCAAAGGCATGCCGGATCTGCCCGGACAAAGGAGACTTGCAGTGGAGACGGAAGACCATCCCCTGGACTATGCAACCTTCGAAGGAGTTATCCCTGAAGGTGAACCGGGTGCCGGAACGGTCCTGCTCTGGGACCATGGGACTTTTCGCATTCTCTCGTGGGAGAAGGACAGGATAGAAGTCTTCCTCGAAGGACAACGACTGCAGGGAAAATTCGTCCTTCTTCGTTTCAGGAAAGCGGGGGAAAAAGACTGGCTGGTACTCCGGGCGAAGAACTGATATCTCCCGGACGTCTGGAAAAAAAGGAAATTATTCTCACTTTGCACTTTTAACGGTCTTGGAACCCCGCAGGATTGCAATCGTGCCCGTGCGGACAAGTTCCTTGACACCATACTGGCGGAGGAGCTTTTCCAGGGCATCGATCTTCTTTGTGTCGCCAGCAACCGAGAGGACAACTGACCGGCTCCCGACATCGATGATCTGGGCGCGGAAGATGCTTGCAAGCTGCATGATCTCTGCCCTGCTGCTTCCCGGTTCGGCATTGACCTTGATGAGGGCAAGTTCCCTCTCGACGCGGTCGTTCTCGGTGAGGTCCGAGACCTTGATGACGTCGATCAGCTTGTTCAGCTGCTTCATCACCTGCTCGATCTGGGCATCGTCCCCGATGCACACGATGGTGATGCGGGACATTCCGGGCTCCTCGCAGACCCCCACTGCGAGGCTCTCGATGTTGAATCCCCGGCGGGAAAAGAGTCCCGTGACACGCGAGAGGACCCCGGGCTTGTTCTCGACAAGAACGCTCAGGGTATGCGGTTTCATTCGCAGTGTCCCCCTATCATCTCGTTGATGGCCGCACCGGCAGGGACCATGGGGAAGACGTTCTCCTCGCGCTCGATGCGGAAGTCGAGGACAAACGGCCCGTCTGTTTCGATGGCAGCGCTGAGTGCGGCCCGGACGTCGGACGGGTCCTCGACCCTCATCCCATCGATCCCGTAGGCATTGGCAACCTTGACGAAGTCTACGGGCGGGAGCTCGGTATAGGAGTAACGGCGGTCATAGAAGAGTTCCTGCCACTGCCGGACCATCCCAAGGAACCGGTTGTTGAGAATGGCAACCTTGACGGGTATCCTGTAGTGGGAAACGGTCCCGAGTTCCTGGATATTCATCTGGAAGCTCCCGTCACCTGCGATATCGAAGACAACCTCGTCCGGGCGCGCGAAATGTGCCCCCATGGCTGCCGGAAAACCGTACCCCATTGTCCCGAGCCCTCCCGATGTGATCCAGGTCCGGGGCTTTTTGAAGCCGAAGTACTGGGCAGTCCACATCTGGTTCTGACCGACCTCGCTCACGATTATCCCTTTGCCCTTCAGGAGTGCCGAAAGTTCCTCAATGATGAACTGGGGCCGCAGGGACCCGTCTTTGGGGTAACGCATCGGGTACTTCTCCTTCCATGCCCGGATCCGTGCCAGCCATTTTTCGTAGTCCTTCTTCTTCTGGATACGGGCGATCATCTCCTTCAGGACGGACTTTGCATCTCCCACGATCGGGACATCCACCCGCTTGTTCTTGCCAATCTCTGCAGGGTCGATGTCAACGTGGATGATTTTTGCCTGGGATGCAAAGGTATCGAGTTTTCCTGTCACCCGATCGTCGAACCGGACACCAATCGCGATGAGGAGGTCCGATTCTGTAACGGCATAGTTCGCGTACCGGGTCCCATGCATCCCGAGCATGCCCAGGTTCAGGGGGTGGTCACAGGGAATGGCCCCAAGCCCCATCAGCGTCGTGGTGACCGGGATCATCAAAGATTCGGCAAACTGGAGGAGCTCCTCCGCTGCATTGGATGATATTACGCCCCCGCCGATGTACAGGAGAGGCCTTTCCGCCTCGAGGAGCAACTCCAGGGCCCTGTCAATCTGCCGGGAGTGCCCCCGGTACGTGGGTTGGTACCCCCTCAGGGAGACGTTTTCCGATTCAGGGTATTCGAAGTCTATCTCCTTTGTGCTGACATCCTTGGGCAGGTCGATCAGAACCGGCCCGGGACGGCCCGTGCGTGCAATGAAGAAGGCTTCCCTCACCACGTGCCCGAGATCCTCGGTCCTCTTGACGAGGTAGTTATGCTTCGTGATCGGCATCGTGATACCGGTGATGTCCGACTCCTGGAACGCATCGTTCCCAAGGAGGTTTGTCGGGACCTGCCCGGTGAGGGCAACGATCGGGACCGAGTCCATGTATGCCGTCGCTATCCCCGTAACCAGATTGCAGGCCCCCGGACCGGAGGTGGCCAGGCATACACCGACCCTGCCGCTGGCTCGGGCAAACCCGTCAGCGGCATGGGCGGCTGCCTGTTCATGCCGTACAAGGATGTGCCGCAATGACGAATTGTAGAGTTCATCATAAATCGGCAGCACTACACCGCCGGGATAGCCGAACAGCGTCTCTACCCCTTCGCGTTGCAGCCCTTCAATGAGTATCTTGGCTCCGGTCTTCATTTTTCTCTCCTAGGAGTCTGTTCATGCCGGCGATCACCGCTTCGACACTTGCCATGATGATGTCCGTGCGGGCGCCGCGAGACGTAATTATCTTTCCGTCTTTACTTAATCTTACCGTCACATCCACGAGAGCGTCCGTTCCGCCATGGATAGCGTCTACGTGGTATTCCTCGAGCCGGATATCTCCGACAGCGGCAACCGACCTGCGCAGGGCTTCCATGGCTGCATCCACCGGTCCTTTCCCTGTCGATGCACCCGTCACCTCCTCGCCCCTGACGACCATCGTCACGGACGCCGTGGGAATCACATGGCTTCCGCTCACAACCGTGAACTGTTTCATCTTCAGGACGGGCCTGCATTCGATCGCCATCACGGCCTCTGCGATGGCAATCAGGTCGTTATCGGTAATACGCATCCCCTTGTCACCCAGGTCCTTGATTCGTCTCAGTATCTCGCGTAACTGTGCCTCGTCGGGGTGAATGTCCATCTCGGCGAGGGCAGCCTCGACAGCAGCCGAACCGGAATGTTTGCCGAGCAGGATCCGCCTTTTCCTTCCGACTTTCTCGGGAGGCACAGGCTCGTAGGTACTCGGTTCCCGGAGGACACCGTGGGCATGGACCCCGCTCTCGTGGGTAAATGCCATCTCGCCCACGATGGCCTTGTTCGTCGGGAGCGGGACACCTGTCATCCGGGAGACGACCGATGAGAGGTGGTACAGGTTCCTGGTTTGGATACCTGTCTCGTAACCGTATAGAGTCTCGAGTGCCATGACCAGCTCCTCCAAGGGGGTGTTCCCCGCCCGTTCCCCGAGCCCGTTGACGGTGACGTGGGCACACGTTGCACCGGCACGGAGTGCCGCAACCGTATTTGCCATTGCCATGCCAAGGTCGTCGTGGCAGTGGATGGAGAGCGGGGCGAGGCACAGGCCGGGGATCACCTCGGCCACGCGTTCCGGGGTGAGGAGGCCCACGGTATCGCAGAAACAGAGGCGATCCGCTCCGTGTTCGATTCCGCCTGCATACACCTCGCGGACAAACGCAGGGTCTGCCCGCGATGCATCCTCACCCGACAGTTCGACCACGAGCCCGCGTTCCCGTGCATACGTCACGGCATCAAATGCCATCTCAAGGACCTGTTCCCGCGTCTTGTGCATCTTCTTCTGGATGTGCAGGTCACTGACGGGAATGACGAGATGCACGGAATCTGCCCCGAAATCAGCCGCGTAATCGATGTCCTGCCGGAGGGCCCGGACATAGGTGCTGATTTCCGACGGGAGTCCCGCATCGGCAATGAGACGGAGAGCTTTTCGTTCCCCATCGGATGCGGCAACTGACCCTGCCTCTATGACATGGACACCGATATCGGAGAGGAGAGTCGCAATTTCGAGTTTCTGGTCAGGGTTCAGCGAGACCCCCGGGGTCTGTTCGCCGTCCCGGAGGGTGGTATCAAAGAACCGGATCTTTCCGGAGAATAAAACGATCTGTCATGGATGGTCCACCACGAACAATACTGTTCAACCACGATGTATAAAAAAGACGTGGGTCGCGGTGACATGACTGATAAATCACCTGGTAACCCGACAGGTTTCCCGGTATTCCTTAGTTTCCAGATTATATAAGCCCGCCCGGATTTACAGGGGTTCTTTTCTCACGTTATGAGAGAATTAAAAAAAGAAATATTCTGGATGAAAAATTACGCTGTTCCCTGGGGCGCGCCCGGTTGCTCTCCTGCAGATTCGTAGACCATGCAGATATACCGTGCCTCGAAGATGATGAGGAACGGAATCAGGATTAACCAGAGGATAAGCCCGATGAACGGTATCATCGAGATCAGGTTGAGCACGAAGGCAATGATTCCTGCAACGATGAAGAGAATGATGAGTGCGATGATATAGCTCCCCCACCCGATCTTTCCGATCGTCTCGAGGATGGCACCGAAATTGAATGCCTCTCCGAACCGCTCGGTCCTTGCCATGCGGACGAAGCCGATAGTCGAGAAGAGCGCGATGATGATTGCGACAATAAACGCTATCAGGAGGCCTACCATGAACATGGCAAAGAGGGGCATGAGTTCACTGGTATGTGTTGTGAAATAGTTCGGGTCCGCTGACATGCCCGCGTTCAGGAGTGCTCCAATAAGGGCAAAACCACCGAATACAAGGATGATCAGGATGACGGGAATAGCGTAAATGATGCCCGCGACAAGGAGCTTGAGGCCGTCAATGAAAAGCTTTCCCCACTGTTCCGGTTCAGGAGCGGGCTTTTTCCCCCTCCAAATCTCCATCGTGTATCCCATCATGAGGGGGAAGATGATGGTGGAGATGATCAGCAGTACCCATCTCTTCCAGTGACCGACAAGGCCATCTTTTGCATATCCCAGGGAATCACCAAGTATGTTGCCATAATCCATACGCATCACCCGAAGTGTGCACAGATCAATGCCACCAAAAAGGATTTAAACCTACCCCAGGAAAAAGGATTTTCCTGTTTATTTAATGCCGGAAATGCCTGATGCCCGTGAACACCATGGCCATGTCGAGCCGGTTGGCAGCATCGATTACCTCGCGGTCACGGATGGATCCACCCGGCTGGACGAGGGCGGTTGCCCCTGCAGCGGCTGCAACCTCGAGTGTATCAGGGAATGGCAGGAAGGCGTCGGAAGCAACCGCGGAGCCAACGAGGGAGGAGAGCGATTTCTCGATGGCAATTTTTGCAGCGTCCACGCGGCTCATCTGGCCGGCCCCTATCCCGAGTGTCCTGTTATTGCCTGCAAAGACGATCGCGTTACTCTTCGTGTGGGCACAGACTTTCCATGCAAAACGCATTGCCTGGAATTCCCCGGGAGTCGCATCGCGATCGGTGACCACCTTCCATTCCTCCTGGTAGGGGGGAGTCTCCTGGACGAGGATTCCCCCGTCTATCGTCCTGATCTCGCGGGACACACGTGGTTCGGGCAGGGAGAGCAACCGCAGGTTCTCCTTTTTCCTGAGAATTTCGCGGGAATCTGACGAGAAAGACGGTGCGGCAAGGACCTCGACAAACGTGCGCGAGATCTCTTCCGCAAGTGCGCTGTCCACCTCCCTGTTCAGGGCGACCACAGAACCGTAAGCCGAGACCGGATCGGTATCCCTCGCCAGGATGTATGCCTCGAGAAGCGTGCTTCCTACCGCGGCTCCACAGGGGTTGTTGTGCTTGACGACCACGGCGGCAGGCTCCGAAAACTCCCGGACGAGCCCTGCGGCTGCATGGAGATCGAGGTAGTTATTGTAAGACATCTGTTTCCCCTGGATAGTCTGCTGCCCGGCAATCCCTGCTGTACCATACACTGCCCCTTTCTGGTGGGGATTTTCTCCGTACCGCAGGGTCCTGCCGTTCGAAAACTGGAGTGTCAGGATATCGGGAAAGTCCTTTCCAAGACCGTGGAGATAGTTGCTGATCGCGGCGTCGTATGCGGCAGTCCTTGCAAAGGCGGCCCTGGCGAGGGCCAGCCTCTCCTCCGGTGTAAAACCACCATGCTCCAGGGCCCGTGCAACGAGGGGATACTGTCCGGGATCGGAAATGACGGCAACATCGCGGTAGTTCTTTGCAGCCGCCCTGATCAGTGCCGGCCCGCCGATATCGATGTATTCCACCAGACGCTCGAGTGGGAGGGATTGTGCCGACATCTCTGCAAAGGGGTAGAGGTTGACGACGAGGAGGTCGATGGGAACGATACCCTGCTCCTGCATGATGCGGTCATCGACACCCCTCCTGCCAAGGAGCCCGCCGTGCACCCGCGGGTGGAGTGTCTTGACCCGCCCGTCCATCATTTCGGGAAAACCCGTGTACTCCGAGACCTCGGTAAATGGAATGCCTGCTTCCTTCAAAAGGGCCCCGGTCCCACCCGAGCTCATGAGGTTTATGCCATGACGGTGAAGGAGAGATGCAAGATCCACGATACCTTCCTTGTTCCATACGGAGAGGAGTGCCCACTTCATAGTCAATGGTACGCGGGAAGGGGTAATGAGACTGATGCACAATCACGGGGAAAAGGGGCGGGGGTCCGGAGTCTCAACCATTATCCCCGGTGGGGAAGTACCTCTCATGCAGGAATGAGAGAACCGGCTGTCAGGAAGACCCTCTACTGGTGCGATGCGTGCAACCTCCCCCTTCTGGGCAGGAAATGCGCCTGCGGGACGGAAGGCCGGGCAATCCCTCTCCTGCGTCCTTACGATGCCCGCCCGGCACTTCAGGCAGACAGGGAGATTATCACCAGCCTCCTCCGGCGTCATTTCGGGACAGGGGATCTCCCTGCGGTGATAATCCTCAACAAGACAGGCGGGAGGGACAGAAACGACCTGATCATTGCGAATGGAGAGCGGTTCGGCTGGTTATCCTTCGATCCCGGGTCAAAGAGATATTCACTCGAACTCGCGTTCGGTGCAGTCTCATGCCTCCTGCATGCAGCGACAAAGGGTGTCATCGGGCTTTCGGACGTTCCGGGTGCATACCGGGATGTTGCACAGGGGAGGCGTATTGGTGGAAAGAGATACCCGGTACCCGGACATTTCCCGGAAGGACCCGTCCTGATACAGTGGGAGGGGCATGCAGCGGTAGGGACCTGCAGGGAAGGCTTCCTGAAGGTAAAGGAAGCCGGAAAATATTCCCTCTCGCATCGCCCGGACCCGGACTGGGACCGGGTGATTTCCGCAAACATATTCACCCTGAAAAACCTCGAGAGGTCTGCAATCCGGTTCATCAGGCACGAGGCAGCGGGTGCGTCGTGCGTGACGGTCTCCTTTTCAGGGGGAAAGGACAGCACTGTTGCGATGGAGCTTGCCCGTCGTGCGGGATACACGGATGCCTTCTTTGTGAATACGGGAATGGAGTTTCCCGAGACACTTGGCTTCGTGAAGTCACTCGGCATACCCCATATCCTGTATGCAGGGGATTTCTGGCGGGAGATAGAGAAGGCCGGCCCGCCGCACAAGGACGACCGCTGGTGCTGTGAACGCCAGAAACTCTCACCCGTGAGGGAATGGATGAAAGGGAAAGGGGAGTGTATCACGATCCAGGGTAACAGGTGGTACGAATCGTTTGCCCGATCCGGGCTTGCCCCGGTCGCACGAAATCCCTTCTACCGTCTCCAGGTCAACATATCACCGATACGGAACTGGAGGGCTCTTGAGGTCTTCCTCTATTCCTGGTGGAGAAAGCTCCCGCAAAACCCCCTCTATGCTCTCGGTTTTGAGCGGGTAGGGTGCTGGATGTGCCCCGCGATGCTCGAGAGCGAATGGGAACTCGTGCGCCGGATTCACCCGGACCTTCACAGGACGTGGATGGATTTTTTGATGGAGTGGGGAAGGAAGGCGGGGATCGACAGGGAAGCAATCCTTGCAGGTGCCTGGAGGTGGAAAAAAACCCCTCCCAAGATGCACGGGTGATTGGGCAACGCCTGATGGGATCAAACCGAAGCAGTCAGGTTTTTCCGTCACTCATTTTTCCCGGACCAATCATTTTTCCGGACGAGCTGTTCCCTGGTACATTCAGCATATAAAAATATAGTTAATTATATATAGAACTACAATGCAATAGATAATTGATAGTTGTATGGATCCGTCCCAAGAGGAGGAATTTATTGACTCTGATGAAAAAAAGGAGCAAGAATCATCCACGAAAGGGGATGGAACCTCCCCTTCCGGGGGACCGGTCCCGGAAGACCTCCAGAAAAAGTACGAGGAACTGAACGATCGGTTCCTGCGCCTGGCGGCAGATTTCGACAACTACAGGAAGAGAATGGAACGCGAAACCCGGGAGCGGACCAGGTACGCCCTGGAGGCATTCGCAACCGAACTCCTGGAAGTTGCGGATAACTTCGAGCGGGCTCTTTCGGCCGATCCGGCATCCGCGAAGGAAGGCCTGGAACAGATCCATAAGCTCTTCTGTTCCATCATGGAGAGGCACGGGGTTGTCCCGATCAAGGCAAAGGGCAGGAAGTTTGATCCCGCGGAGCACGAGGCGATTGCATGTGTTCCGTCGGACGAGGACGAAGGGACGGTCATAGACGAGGTCTGCTGCGGTTACCGCATGCATGACAGGATCATCAGGGTTGCAAAAGTGGCAGTCGCAAAGAAGAAGGAGTCAGAGTAATATGGCAAAGGAAAAGATACTCGGAATCGACCTGGGGACCACTTTCTCGTGCATGGCCATCATGGAGGCCGGAAAACCGATCGTCATCCCCAATGCGGAAGGACAGCGGACAACCCCTTCGGTCGTGGCATTCACGAAGGATGGGGAGAGACTCGTCGGGAGCCTTGCCAAGAGGCAGGCGATTACCAATCCCACGCGGACCATCCAGTCCATCAAGAGGAAGATGGGGACGAGCGAGAAGGTGAAGATCGACGACAAGAGTTACACCCCCCAGGAAATCTCGGCCATGATCCTGCAGAAGCTCAAGGCGGATGCAGAGGCCTACCTTGGGGAGAAGATAACGAAGGCGGTCATCACGGTCCCTGCCTATTTCAACGATGCCCAGCGCCAGGCCACGAAGGACGCCGGCAGGATAGCAGGGCTCGAAGTCATGCGCATCATCAACGAACCCACGGCGAGCGCACTTGCATATGGGATCGACAAGGAGAACGATGCGACCGTGCTGGTCTATGACCTCGGCGGTGGAACGTTCGATGTCTCCATCCTGACGCTTGGCGATGGCGTCTTCGAGGTGAAAGCAACTGCCGGGAATAACCACCTCGGCGGGGATGACTTCGACAACCGGATCATCGATTACCTTGTCGAGGAATTCCAGAAGAAGGAGGGTATCAACCTGAGGTCGGACCCGATAGCCATGCAGAGGCTGCGGGATGCGGCAGAGAACGCAAAGATCGAACTCTCCCAGAAGATGAAAACGAACATCAACCTCCCCTACATCACCACGGGCCCGGACGGCCCCAAGTTCCTGGATATTGACCTGACGAGGGCCAAGTTCGAGCAGCTCATAGGCGACCTCGTGGAGTCCACGGTGATCCCCGTCAAGCAGGCATTGAGCGATGCCAAGCTGACACCCGACCAGATCGATCACGTCCTCCTCGTCGGTGGTTCGACGCGGGTGCCCCTTGTCCAGGAGACGGTCAGGAAGATCCTTGGCAAGGAGCCGGACAAGGGTATTAACCCTGACGAGTGCGTGGCTCTTGGTGCTGCAATCCAGGGAGCAGTTCTCTCGGGAGAGACAAAGGATATTGTCCTCCTCGATGTGACGCCACTGACACTCGGTATCGAGACCCTTGGGGGGATTGCCACCAAGCTGATCGAGAGGAACACGACCATTCCGACCCGCAAGAGCCAGATATTCTCGACGGCTGCCGATGGGCAGACGAGTGTCGAGATCCACGTGGTCCAGGGCGAGAGGGCGCTCGCAAAGGACAATTTCACCCTCGGGAGGTTCACTCTGACCGGCATCCCACCCGCTCCCCGCGGAGTTCCCCAGATCGAGGTGACATTCGATATCGATGCAAACGGGATTATCCACGTTTCGGCAAAGGATCTCGGGACAGGAAACGAGCAGGCAATCACAATCAAGGGCGATAAAAAGCTCTCCGAGGACGAGATCAAGCGGATGGTCGAGGACGCGAGGAAGTTCGAAGAAGAGGACAGGAAGAAGCGCGAGGAGATCGAGCTCCGTAATGCCGCGGACAATGCCATTTTCACGGCAGAAAAGCTCCTCAAGGACAACGCCGCAACGATTGAGCCTGCTGACAGGGAGAAAGTCGAGAGCGGAATTGCCGACCTCCGCAAGGCCCTCGGAGGGGATCAGGTCGACGATATAAAGGCAAAGATGGAGAGCCTCACCGAGTCGGTCTACAATATCACGACAAAGATTTACCAGAAGGCCCAGGCGGAGCGCCAGGCGCAGGCCGGGGCATCGGGCAACCCCGGCGGTGGAGGACCGGGCGCAAAGGCTGAACCAAAGGACGATACCGTTGTTGACGCCGACTTCAAGGTAAAAGACGAGTGAGCCCCATGGCCGGGGGTGACTACTACGAGATCCTGGGCATCCCCAGGAACGCCGACGAGAAGGAGATAAAAAAGGCCTACAGGAACCTCGCCCGGAAGTACCACCCCGATGTCTGCAAGGAACCCGGGGCAGAGGAGAAGTTCAAGCGGATCAACGAGGCATACAGTGTCCTCTCGGATCCCCAGAAGAGGGCACAGTATGACCACCTCGGCCACGACACGTACACGAGTGCCTCGAAGGGCTCCTATACAGGTGGCGGTGGTTTTCACGGCGGAGGGTTTTCAGCAGACTTCTCCGGTTTCGGAGACATATTTGACTTTTTCGGAGGTGGTTTTTCAGGGTCACGCCCGATGGGCCCGCAGGCCGGCTCCGATCTCCTGATGAGGATGCAAATCACGCTCGAAGAAGCCGTGTTCGGGGCTGACAGGGAGATCGAGGTCAGCCACACGGAAGCGTGCGGCCACTGTAACGGGACCGGAAGCGAGACGAAGAAACTGGTCCCCTGCCCGAGATGCGGGGGTTCCGGCCAGATGCGCCAGATGAGCCAGACGGTATTCGGCCAGTTCGTCCGGATGAGCACGTGCACCGAGTGCCGCGGGAGGGGGCGCATTCCCGAGAGGAAATGCTCTGTTTGCAGGGGCACGGGCCATACTCAGGTGCACAGGCGGGNGACTGTCCACATCCCGGCCGGTATCGATACCGGCATGCGCCTGCGGATGGAGGGTTTTGGGGAAGCGGGGGATTACGGTGCTCCGAACGGTGATCTCTTCATCGAGGTCGTCGTCCGCCCGCATCCCCGGTTCAGACGGTCGGGCGACAACCTCGAGACGGATATCGAGGTCAGCCCTGCCCAGGCGGTCGTCGGTTCGACGGTCGAAGTCGAAACGATTGACAATAAAAAGGTGGAAATGGTCATTCCGCCCGGGATACAGCACAATACGGCCCTGAAGATCCCCGGGGAAGGGGTCCGTCGCAGGGGTAAACCGGGAGACCTCCTTGTCAGGGTAAAGATCGTCATCCCCCGGCAGCTGAAGGCCGAGGTCAGGAGCCTGTACGAAAAGATACTCGAGCTGGAGGGTCACAGGCCACCCGATTCAAAGAAGGGCTTCTTCTCGACTTTCATGGGGAAAAAATAACCCTGTTTTTTCTCATCCGGAAATAAATACTTTTCATGGATCTCCTCGTGGAACTGGCCGGTGATCATCCCGTTCTCCCCGTCCTTGAACTGGACCTCATCGGCCCGGTACGCGAGCAGTCGCCACGGGTTGCCGTGGTCGATTGCCGGTTCCCGGAAGACATCCCCAGGCTTGCCCTCACCCACGTGGCAATGGAGTTTCTCGGCTCATGCCCGGCAAAGAAGGCTGATTTCATTGAGTTGCTCGAAAAACTCTCCTTATCTTCCGAAAAGCCGTTTGCCGGCAGGGTTCACAAGATTCCCGGAACCACGATGGATGCCCCCCAGGCCGAACTCGAACGGATTATCGGCTCGAAAGTGAAAGGCAGGGTCAACCTGTCCTGCCCGGAGGAAGAGTATCGTGCTGTTGTGTCCGGTTCCCGCTGTTACCTGGGACGTGTCATATGGAGGGCTGATCCCGGTCACTTTTCCAGGCGCAGGCCCGGCGACAGGCCTTTTTTTCATCCCGGTGTCATGATGCCCCGCATGGTGAGGGCACTCGTCAACATCTCGTGTACAAGGGCAGGGGAATGGATGCTCGATCCCTTCTGCGGGACAGGGGGGATGGTCCTTGAAGCATCGATGATCGGCATTCGGGCGGTTGGAAGTGACCGTGACCCTTTCATGGCCCGGGGTAGCAGGAAAAACGTCCCCGGAGAGGATATCGTCCTTGCCGAGGCAGGGATGCTGCCCTTCTCGCGGTCCTCGTTCGACTCTGTGGTCACCGATCTTCCCTACGGGCAATCGGTCTCGATCCATGCACGGGATCTCGCGGAGCTCATCTCCGGGTCGCTCAACGAGATAGGGAGGGTGCTGAAACCCGGGCGGAGGGCGGTGATCGTCTGTAACCGGGAAATCAGCGGATTCCCGGCAGGAGACCTCAAGATCATGAATTTCTGCACGCAGCGTGTCCACAAGAGCCTTACCCGTCACATCCACGTTTTCGTCAGGAAAGGAAGAAGGGACCCGCAAAAATCCGGTCAGGATTCAGTAATCATTTAAATGACAGGAGCCATCACATAGATCCTGGATTGACCAGCGGGGCCCGGGGGAAGGAATGGAAACAGTGAGCAAAGGTTTCGGGAACACGATCGTTTCCTGTTCCAGGACCGAACGCGGTATCAGGGAGAGAAACGAGGACGCTTGCGGTATCTTCTCCATTCCGTCCCCGGCAGGGACCCTGTTCCTGCTCGCCGTTGCAGACGGTCTCGGGGGTCACCCCGCGGGAGAAGTCGCCAGTGCACTGGCTGTCAGGGCACTTTCCGAGTCCGTTTCGCTCGGTGCAAAGGCACTTGTCGTGCAGGACGGGGCGTCTCTCCGGCAGCTCCTCGCGACCGGTTTCTCCCATGCAAATACGCGGGTGTGCCAGTACGCGGAGGAGGACCCTGCCTGCCTGGGTATGGGAACGACACTTGTCGCTGCCCTTCTTTCGGAAAGGGGTGAAGGTGTCTGTGGAAATGTCGGGGACAGCCGGGCTTATCTGGTGGGCAATACCATACGCAGGATAACGCGGGACCACTCCGAGGTGCAGGACCTCGTGGATCGGGGCCTCATTCCGGCGGATGCGGCAGAAATGCACCCCCTGAAAAACATCGTGACCCGGATCATCGGGAGAAAGGGAGACGAGCCTGACTTTTATCCCGTTTCACTGGATGGTGACTGTCTTCTCCTCTGTTCCGACGGCCTCCCCGATGGTATCAGCGAAGGGGAGATCCATGCAATCGTCACCACGACCGATTTTTTGGGTCTCTGCGAGGCACTGGTCGCAGCAGCGCGTGGCAGGAGCAGGGACAATATTACGGTCGTTGCAGCGCGGCGTGCATGAGTCCGCAGGGAAAGGTCGTGCGCGTGCTGCATGACGGAAAAAAAGCCCGGAATGTGACTGCATGGGGGAATAGCATGACTTATCTACTCATTTTTTTCCGGAATTGACCATGATGTCAATTCCATTGCCTGTTCCGGGAAAAAGGGGGTAAGAGGAGTATTTTCTCTCCCATTCCGGCTCTCATTTCTTTGACCCGGGTGCGGCGGTCACGATCCGGACTGCATCGACGATCTCCGGGAGCATCTCGACAGGAAATCCCATCACCATCTCCCCGTCTTCGATTCCGGAAAACTTCCTCGACCCGTCGCACCCGAGGGAGTAATTTGCCTTCCCCGAGAGAAAAGTCTGGGCACATGCATCCGCGCACACGGACTGGATTCCTGAGAACTCGGACGTAATCCTTCCGCCGAGCCGGAAGAGCGTGGCCTGTGCAAGCTTGAGCATTGCCCGCGCCTCGGCTATGACGAGGATGAGATGGGGCGAAAAGTTCGTTTTTTCGAGCGGTGCGTACAGTGTCGCATAGGTCGACCCGGACTCCACGTGGGGTATCCGGTCGATCGTCCTCTTGCAGGCGGCAGTGCTCTCGAATTTCCCAAGTTTGAAGTAGAACTGTCCGTTTTTCAGGGTCTCGGTGATCTGCCGGAGACCGAGTGCCCATGCCCCGCCCATGCACTCGTGGTTCTCGACTGTTGCATAGAAGACACGCCCCTCCTTCCGGGCAAGGTTCACCATCTGGCAATGCCGTATTGTTCCGTCAAGTTTTTCCATACCCGCGGGAATTTCCTCCTTTCCCATGGCAAGCCTGATGGCAACAGGGGAGTTTTTCAGCCCGAGTGATTTGACAAGGACTGCAGAGGCCTCCCGGTAATCCATCTCTTTCATAATCGTTGCATCCATCCTTCTCACTTCCATCTCTCTTCGTGAGGAGTGCTGGGGCTGATAAGAGATAAATCTGCTCTTATGAGTAAGAAAAGACCTTAGAGGTGCCTCAACTTGTGATCCACTTTTTTAAAAAAGTTCTTGTGAGCGTCCACGAAGAGAGCGGGCTGTTCTGCCTGTGTTACCTCCAGCAATTGTTCGTTTCCAAGCTCGATGGTCTTTTGTCCGTCGATGACGAGTGTGGCGGGTTTTGCACTCTCGAGGCTGATCCTGACGCTCCGATCGTTGCTGATCAGGTGGGGGCGGGAAGAGAGCATGTAGGGTGCAAGGGGGACAAGGAGAAACCCTTCTATCCGCGGGTCGACGATCGGGCCGCCGGCACTCATCGCGTAAGCCGTGGACCCCGTCGGTGTGCTGACCAGGAGACCGTCAGCCCGGAAGCTCTCGGCCTCGATCCCATCCACGACGATGACGAACCTGAGCATCTTTGCAGGGCGGCTCGTTACGATGAGAGCCTCGTTGAGAGCCTCTCCAAGGACGGTTTCCCCGGATTTCAGTGCCACCCTCATCCGTGGCTCTGTTGGAAACCCGGGCTTTAAGCCCCGGATGAAGGGGATCGCCTCGTCGGGTTCGAGGTCCGCAAGGAACCCTACCTCCCCCCAGTTCACGCCGATGACAGGAACCTTGTGGTCCATCTGCTGGATCGTGTGCAGGATGGTCCCGTCACCACCGACGATGATGGCAAGGTCGACGCTCCCGTCGAATGGCCAGAGATTGTCTGAACGGAGGACGCGAGCCGTTGCAGGTTCGAACGAGACCTCGTGTCCCAGCGACCCGATGGTATCGCCGAGATCCCTTGTAAAAGAAATGGCCCGCTGGTCATCCACCCGCGAAACAAGTGCAATCCTCATTTCAGACACCGGATTTCCATTACCTCAAGTATTCGATTACTTTATGATGAAGGACGCCGTTCGTGGCGACCATGCACCTGCCGATCGTCACCTCGTCCGGGAACCGGATTGGCCGCCCCTCGAGATCACTGACCATCCCTCCCGCTTCGGTACATACCAGCATGCCCGCCGCAGCGTCTGTCACCCTCAATGTGCCACGCAGGTCAATAAATCCATCTATCCTCCCGCATCCGATGTAGGAGAGTTCGAGTGCAGAGGCCCCCAGCAACCGCCAGCGCCGTATCTTCTGCCCGATATGCATGACCCTGCGGGGATCGAACTTTCTCCCGTAGACGCTCATGGCACATTCATCGAGCCGTGATATCCGGGACACCGAGATGGGCCTGCCATCGAGAAATGCCCCCTGTCCCCTGATTGCGGTGAAAGTCTCTCCCCCCGCAAGGTCATGGACAAAACCCTTGAGAACAATTCCATCCTCGGCATACGCAACGGAGAGGGCATAGAAGGGGATTCCTGCCACAGCATTGTATGTCCCGTCGATCGGGTCGAGGAAGATGGTTCCCTTTTCGCCTCCAAGACTGACCCTGCCTGCTTCTTCGGAGATCAGGGTCCTGCAGAGGGGATGCTTTTCCAGGAACGCAATCACGCAATCCTCTGCAACGCGGTCGATCTCCTTGGTCGGTGTCCCGTCAGCCCCGATACAGAGGTTCTTTCCCCCCTTTTCTGTGCCAACGAGCCCGCTGATTGCGCCACGGATATCGCGGGCAAGGAGATGACATGCCTCCAGGAATTCCATTGTGCCAGATCCGACCGTTTCTTTAGGAGTATTTATCTGGTGATATAAAGATACATCTTACTGCATTTTTGCGCGAGAGTGAACCCAAATGAAGGAACAGACAGAGATAGGGAAGCTGAAGGAGGGCCGTTACATGGTCATTGACGATGAACCATGCAAGATACTGGGAATCTCCGTCTCCAAACCCGGCAAGCACGGTGCTGCCAAGGCCCGCATCGATGCCGTTGGTCTTTTCGATGGAGTGAAGAGATCCATCGTCCAGCCGGTCTCTGCCAAGACATACGTCCCCGTGGTGGAGAGAAAGAGCGGGCAGGTCATCACCATAAGCGGTCAGATCGCGACCCTGATGGACATGAAGGAATTCAATAATTTCGAGATCGAGGTTCCCCCGGACAAGATGGACAAGATCGAGGTCGGAAAGGAAGTCCAGTACATCGAGGCCCTCGGGAAACGGAAACTTGACATTGAATAATCAATAGGAAGAAGCTGGATCCTTCTTTTTTCTAACCCGGGTGGTAACAGTCCGGCACAGGTTGTTACCGGGATTCCGTGCTTTTCATCAGTATTTACCCAGGTATCGTTCCGGGACCTTTACCTCCATTTTATAGGAGTGGATCATGTGCGTGTTGACAACGAAGTAGTATGACCGGGTCGTGGTTCCCTCGTAAAATTTTTCGATCCAGGGACGCGGGTCGTTTTCCTTGTTCTCTTTCCACAATTTTGCATTCAGGCCTCCCTGAGGCTCGATCTTCCTGACAAGGGAACCATCTGCGGCATCCCTCACCTCTATCGAGAAAGAAGGGAATATCTCTGAAGCGAAATAGTCAGCCTGACCGGCCATCTTGGATGAGGTCTCCCCCACGAATGTGGTCTCCCATGGGTCGACCGTGTAGTGGAGTTCCCAGTAGGGAAACGGCATTGCCATCGCCTGGGTGATGCCCCCGGCATGGGACTGTATCGTTGCATACGTGAGCAGTTTCTCCGGCGGGGCTGACGTGTCGGGAAGGATCGAGAATGAAGGGGTCGGTGAAGGAGTAACCAGGGCAACGTATCCAAGGGTCTGGGGCTTCCCGCTCCAGGTGGGAGTGGGTGGGGGTGTCTCCGTGGTCGGAGGTGCCGTTGTGACCCTTGTAATGGGCGTTTCGGGAGTGGGTCCCGGCGTTGGCTCTGCCGGCAGGATGCCCGGAAGAGGGGGGAGGCTTAAGTCAATGGACTGCCCCGTCAGGAGGGGCTTGACGACCCCCGCGAGGATGACCATGCCTGCAAGTGCCAGCATGAGGATGGCAATGTCCCTCTTCTCCATACCCGATCGTTGGTGCACGGGGGATATAAGAGAGTCGCCCCCCCCGAAATGAAATCTACCGCGAATAAAGGGCCATGGTATCCCCGTAGGCGAGGACGTGTCCTCTCATGCCGGCAACGAGGTCCGCTTTCCTGCTGCCGGGAGGAACGGGGACGGGTCCGTCGAGAGCCCAGACCTTGAACGTGACCCGATGGGTCGTCCCGGGACGGGGGCAGGGGCCCCGGTACCCGATGGTGCCCCAGTCGTTTGTTCCCTGGACTGCACTCACAGGGTCCGATACAACCGGGTCACGGGGGATACCGGAAGGAATTATCCCCGTGACGGGAATGTTCCATGCAATCCAGGTCGAAAACGAGCAACAGGAAGGGATGAAGGGGTTGATTGCCATGAGGGCAAGGAACTGTCCCCTGGGGTTTCCAATCCGGATGAGGGGGGAGAGATCCTCACCGTCGCACGTGTGAACCGGTGGGAACTCCAGGAAACCAAGGGATACGTCCAGTTTCTCCATTGTACCTGCGAGGTTTATCGTTCCGGCTCATCTTGATAGTTATGGAAAGGGAAAGGGACAATGGAAGCAGTAATCACCTGCTATACTGACGGGGCCTCCCGCGGGAACCCCGGGCCTGCAGCAGCAGGATTCGTCCTGCTGGACAGCGATGGCCGTGTCCTCGAGAAAAAAGCAGTTTTTCTGGGGAAAAAGACCAACAACGAGGCTGAATATCATGCCGTCATCAACGCTCTTGCAGCAGCAAAGAAGCATGGAGCACACAGGGTCCGTATTTGTTCGGACAGCCAGCTCGTCATCCGCCAGTTACGGGGAGAATACAGGGTAAACAAGCCCGGCCTGCGTGAACTCTGTGCGAGGGTCAGGCTCTGCGAACAGGGGTATTCGTCGGTCGAGTACGTCAGTACAGGAAGGGACCATCCCTGGATACAGGAAGCCGACAGGCTCTGCAACGGGGTCCTGAATGCGGAAATATCGCGGTCAGATTGATGGGATTGCTCGAATGATCTATATTTTTCTTCTTTTCAGTCCAATAATAAACACTACCAGAATCCCACAACGAGGATATCCATGACAGAAGAGGCAAAAAAGACACCGGAAGAATGCAATGGGGTTTGTGAAGGGTGCCCCGGTGCGAAGCAGTGTGACAGCGACAAGAAAGCGTCGAAAGGGAAGGGTCTCCCTCCCAAGGCGGAAATCGACGTGGACCACGTGATCCTGGTCCTCTCCGGAAAGGGAGGTGTAGGGAAGTCCACTGTGGCTGTCAACCTCTCGTTTGCACTCTCTGCCCATGGGTACAGCGTGGGTCTCCTCGATCTCGACATCCACGGCCCCAACGTCCCCAAGATGCTTGGCCTTGAGGGTCAACACCTGACCACCCTCGGAAATATGATCCAGCCCGTGAGGGTAACAGGGAACCTTGCGGTCGTGTCCATGGCATTCCTTCTCCCCGACAAAAGTACACCGGTCATATGGCGGGGCCCGATGAAGATGAGCGCCATCAGCCAGTTCCTCTCCGAGGTGGACTGGGGCCACCTTGATTTCCTCGTCGTTGACCTTCCGCCGGGTACGGGTGACGAGGCGCTCTCCATCGTCCAGCTTGCTCCGAACGTGAGGGGAGCCGTGATCGTGACGACTCCACAGGAAGTCGCCACGATGGATGCCATGAAGGCGATTAAATTCGTGGAACAGCTTGGCGTCCCTGTCGTGGGTATCGTGGAGAACATGAGCGGGCTCGTCTGTCCCCACTGCAAACAGGAGATCGACCTCTTTGGCAAGGGGGGTGGGGAGGCTGTCGCCCGGGAGCTGGGTGTCCCGTTCCTGGGGAGCATCCCCCTCGATCCCGAGATGAGGAAGGCGGGTGACGAAGGAAAACCGTTCATCATCCGGAGCCACGACAACCCGACATGGAAGAGCGTCGACAAGGTCATGGAAGAGCTCGTGAAGGTGGTCGAGGGGTAAATGGACTTTCGCGAAGTACTCACCGGGGGAGGCGAACCTCTCGATATTTACGACGATATTGTACCCGTTCTCGAGGATGTCTGCCTCCTTCCGTGGAAGGTGGAGGAGATATACCGGAAAGCAAGTTCCTACGATGATGCTCACCTCGACCGCCTCAGGTTCGCCCTTCTCCGGCTCCAGGTCTATGCAGACATCCACCGGAACGAGGATATGGAGAAGGCCCAGGCAATCAAGTATGCATCCGTTGTCCTCGAAAAGGTCATATTCGGATCACTGATGCTCGGGCACGAGGAGATGGAACGCGATTGAGGCGTTACCGGGAACCGGGACAAAAAACCGGTCAGGCCCGGTCATGACGTTATTAAGGGTTCCCTGGTATACGGGGTGACTTCCCGATGGATACGGAGAAATATTCTTTCATCGCCCGCGTCCCGGACAGGCCCGGCGCACTTCACCCTGCTGTCGATGTCATTTCGCGGAACGGGGGCAACATCAACAGGATCCAGTTCGACAGGAGGATCGATCCCTGCACGGTCTTTTTCGAAGTGACATCCGGGCCGGGGGCAAGAGAAGAGATCGCCCGGGGTCTCCGGGAACTCGGGTACCTCCAGACTGCCCTCAAGCCCCAGAGTTTCCTCAAGCTGTCAGTCCACATACCCCATACACCCGGGGCTCTCAGCGACTTCCTCCGGTTCACGACCGCCCACAAGGCCAATATTGCCCAGATTGATTTCGACGACAGGGGGAGCAGGCCGCACATTCTCACCGCCAGCCTCAACCTCGGGGAAGAGGAGGAAGTTACAAAGCTCCTCGACGATCTCAAGTCCCGCTACCGCATGGAAGTCCTCGATTACGACACGAGCGGGAAATACCTCGATGACACCGTCTTTTATCTCCGTTTTGCCCAATCCCTCCGCGACATCGTGGGAGAATCCGAGGATGCATTCCTCCTTTCTCTCCTTGGGGATATCAACCATGTCGCCCAGGAACTGATGAAAAGGGGCAAGGACCCAAAAACCGTTTTCGAAAGTGTTGAAAAGACGGGACGGACCCTGAAAAGCACGTGTGGTCCCGGTTTTTACGCGGACCTCCAGAATATCCGGCTTGCCCCCGACCTCCTCCTCGTCTGTATCCAGCCACCATGCGGCGGCTCGGTCTTTCTCCTCGATTCGCCCGGTGAATGCGTGATGGTCGATACGGGTTATGGTATCTATTACCCTGATATCTGTCAGATCATCCGGAGAGAAGTCCCCGGGGCACTCGACCGGCTCTCGCGGATTATCATCACGCACGCGGATGCGGACCACTGCGGTGCCGGGGGTCTCTTTTCCGTTCCCTGCCTGATGCACGCCGGGACCCGTGACATCATCCTCGTTTCCAACAGGGCATACGGGTCCCGTAGCCATAAATCGATACTCGAGGAAGTCTACACGTCGCTTATCAACATCTTCTCCCGTTTTTCTCCTCCCCGCGACATCGGTCTCTTCCCGCCGGCGGGGGATGAGAGGGTGGGGGCGTTCCCCGTTATAGGGGTGGTCAGGGCAGGAAGGTACCGGTTCCTCGTCCTTGAGGGACTCGGGGGGCACCTCTTCGGTCAAATCTACCTCTATTCCCGCGATCTCGGGGTGTTCTTTTCTGCAGACACGGCAATAAACTTCGATCACCTGACCCCCGACAGGGCGCAGTACAATACTCTCGCGGTCAACCTCGTGACATCCGTCAACGTTGACAGCGAAAAGGCCAGGGAAGAGAGGCAGGAGATCTTTGGCATCGTCCGCCAGACGAACGGATCCTACCCCGGGGGGCGGTCGGAATGCCTGGTCTGCGGCGGGCNCGGGCCTGTCTCTCTCCTGCAAGGGACACGGCTCGTTCCCGCTTCGCCCGTCCGGAGGGTCCCGGGAGAATAGCGAACGGCCGAAGGTCGCACGCGGATGCGGAACGACAGACTCGGATAACCCGCTTGCAGACCCGGTCCCCATCCCGGCAGATGCCTGTGCCTGCTCTTTCATCCCAACTTCTATCATAGGGGAAGGAGAAGTTTTACCGGAGAAATAATGGCAGCGCAGAGGGTCCAGGAGATGATGCGCCTCATGGCACGGCGCATTACAGCTATCGCCGGGTCGCTCTCCGATGAGGAGGTGAAAGAGTTCATCGACGAGATCCTCCATGCCCGGCGGATCTACGTCATGGGCGCAGGGAGGTCGGGGCTTGTTGCAAAGGCATTTGCAATGCGCCTGATGCACCTGGGCCTTTCGAGCTACGTTGTCGGGGAGACCATTACCCCTGCGATGAGCCCGGGCGACCTCGTTGTCGTCTTTTCGGGTTCCGGTAAGACAAAAACGGTGGCTGACATCGCGGAAACGGCCAAGGAGATAGGGGGCAGGGTCGCCCTCATCACCTCCGACAGGGACTCGCGGATTGGCAGGATTGCAGACACAATCGTGATCATCGAGCACCACCGGGACGAGGTCAGGGACGAGGGGGCGGAGTTCGAGATCCGCCAGGTCATGGGGGAACACAAGTCGTTTGCTCCCCTGGGGACGCTCTTTGAGACTGCAGCCATGGTCTTTGCCGATGCCGTCATCTCCCGGTTGATGGAGATCACGAAGACAGACGAAAAAGAACTCAAGAACAGGCATGCAAACATTGAATGAGGAGGAAAAGTTCCATGAAGAAAGCACGGTGTGCGGAAAGATGCCTCGGAATAGAGATATCGGGGATTCGCAGGCTCTTTGAGTCTGCGGGACCGGACTCGATCAACCTGGGGCTCGGGCAGCCGGATTTTGACACTCCCGGTCACATCAAGGAAGGGGCGATAGCGGCGATCCGGGAGGGAAAGACAGGGTATACCCCGAACATGGGTATCCCCGAACTCCGGGAGGCACTCTCGCGCAAGTTCAAAAATGAAAACGACCTCTCCTATGCACCGGACCAGATCATCGTTACGGCGGGAGCAAGCGAGGCTCTCCACATCATCATGCACGCGCTCGTCGGGCAGGGGGACCGCGTCCTCTACGCTGACCCGGGTTTTGTCTCATACGGGGCACTTGCGATCCTTGCCGGAGGCCGTCCGCAGGGCGTCCCCCTCGATGCACGCATGCACATCGATGTCGAAAAGGCCAAGGAAACGATGGACGGCGCCCGGCTTTTCGTCCTCAACTCGCCGGGAAACCCCACCGGAGCAGTGGAACCCAAGGAAAATATCCGTGCCCTCGTCGAATACGCAAATGACCGCGGTGTCACGGTCGTGAGCGACGAGGTGTACGAGCATTTCATATACGGGCCGAAGCACTGGAGTGCAGCCCTCTTTGGCGAAGACGTCATCACGGTAAACGCTGCCAGCAAGACTTATGCCATGACGGGATGGAGGCTTGGGTATCTTGCCGGTCCGAAGGAGTACATCGAGCAGGCACTCAAGGTCCACCAGTACTGCCAGGCATGCGCGACCTCGATCTCGCAGTATGCAGCATTGGCCGCATATAATGGTCCGCAGGACTGCGTTGCAGCAATGAGGGAGGAATACCGGGCCCGCCGCGATTACTTCTACGGAGAACTGACCAGGATGGGCTTTTCATTTCCAAGACCCGAAGGAGCCTTTTACATGTTCGTGCCATTCGGAGAAGACCTCGCCGCTAAAATCCTGAAATCAGGAGTTGTTATCGTCCCCGGCAACGCCTTCGGGTGCAATGCCCCCGGGTATGCCCGGATGAGTTACGCAACGAGCCGCAGCACACTGGAGGCAGCGGTGGAGAGGATCAGGAAAGCCATGGAGGGATGAGTGGATATGGTCATGGAACTCTTGACAAAGCTTTCCAATGCCCACGGGGTATCGGGGAGCGAAGACAGCATCGCGGCAATCGTGAAGAAGGAATTGAGACGTTACGTGGACGAGATCTCCGAGGACAGGATGGGCAACATCATCGCAGTCAAAAAAGGGGGGAAATTCCGGGTCATGCTCGCGGCGCACGCGGACGAGATCGGGCTGATGGTCAAATCCATCGATGAAAAGGGATTCATCAGGTTCGTTGCCCTCGGCGGGTGGTTCGCCCCGACTCTCTACAACCAGAGGGTCATCCTGCACGGGACGAAAGGCCGCGTTACCGGTGTTCTGGGGGGCAAACCTCCCCACAAGATGGACGAGGAGGAGCGAAAGAAGGGCGTGAAGATTGAGGATATGTTCATCGACGTGGGGGCTCGCAGCCGGGAGGAGGCGTTGGAACTCGGCATCTCCGTTGGTACACCCATCACGATCGACCGCCAGGTTGCAACCCTTGCAAATGGCCGGATAACCGGCAAGGCATTTGACAACAGGGTCGGAGTGGCACTACTCATCAAGACGATGCAGCAGGTGAAGTCACCCCACACCCTCTACGCAGTCTTCACCGTGCAGGAAGAGGTGGGCCTGAAAGGGGCAAAGACCAGTGCGTACACCATCAACCCCGATTGTGCCATCGCGACCGATGTCACCATCCCGGGTGACCACCCGGGCATCGATCAAAAGGACGTGCCCGTCGAGATGGGGAAGGGACCGATCATCACCATTGCCGATGCGAGCGGGAGGGGCCTCATTGCGAGCCGCCCGATGGTCAGGTGGCTTGCAGATACTGCAGAATCGTGCAGCATTCCGGTCCAGTTCGAGGTCGGGAGCGGAGGCACGACAGATGCGACCGCCATCCACCTGGAGAGGGGAGGTATTCCAAGCACGACGCTCTCCATTGCGAGCCGTTACATCCACTCACCCGTCGAGGTAGTGGACATAAGCGACATCGAGAACGGGGTCAGGCTCCTCGTCGAGGCACTCAGGACAAAACCCGGTTTCTGATACTGATCCCGGTGAGGCAGCCGGTAAAGCAACAGTCACCATCCCTTGTGTGATATACGCGCGTTCTGCCTCTTCCCTTTCCTTTTTGCCTCCCTGTCCGGGACAGTACCGGGGTATTGACCGCTGATCCTTTTCATTTGCCATGTCGATGAAAAGGGAAGATAAGGGGACAAGTTCCTGAATAACTTTCTATTTTGATTTTTTTCGGGCATCCCAAAAGGAACTGTTCCAAGGAACGAGCGGGAATTTGTGATGGGTGTTGTGCATCTCTTTCCGGGTTTACCTGATCCCGTTTCTGCGTTTTTCATGGGACGGAAGCGTGAAAAGGGGGCTTTAATGAACCCGGATGAGGGAAAGTTTTAAATAGATATGTGAAGAGGATATGGTGAATACATTTGTTTGGGAATTGGAGTGACCTGTCACCGCCGATTTCCAATTGGGGAATGTATACAAAAATGCATCTGAGGTACCCGTATGACAAGCGAAAGAGGGCTGCAGATAGTAGTTACTATCCTCGTGTTTCTCGCCCTGGTGATCCCGGCGTCGGCCACACTCGCCATTACCGGGATAGACCCATCCAGCGGACTGAACACAGAGGATGACCTGTACATATCAAACCTGTCGGGAACGGACTTTCCCGGCCAGGGAGAAGCAACAGTCGCGTTGAGGATGAGCGGTGAGGAGAATATCACCGGCAGGTATGTCACCGTGGTTTCACCTTCCCGGATTACATGCGTCTTTGACCTGACCGGCCGTAAGGCGGGACTCTGGGACGTGGTCGTGACCAATGAAACCAGTGGCGAATCCGTCACTCGTGAGAAGGCCTTCACCATCGAGAATCCAAGTCCTGAAATCACAGCCATTTCCCCCGCATTCGGGGAGAACGACGACTGGGTCGATATCACGAACCTTGCCGGGAGCAACTTCCTGCCAAACGTCACCGTGAACCTGACGAGGGGTGCAACAACCATCCCCGGTGAAAACGTCACCCGCGTCAGTTCATCGCAGATCACCTGCCGCTTCAACATCACGTTCGCAGAACCCGGATTCTACAACGTCACGGTGACCAACGAAGATGGAAAGTACAAGACCCTGATCAATGGGTTCGAGGTACGGTATCCGAGACCTGTTGTCACGGCCATTTACCCATCATCCGGTACAAATGACATGGTCGTAGGGATAACGAACCTGTCCGGTTCCGGTTTCATGCCAGGGGCGAATGTCTCACTCCGGAGATCAGGACATGATGATATTCCCACGATCAATGGTGCAATCGTTGAGTCATCGGGCAAGATCCTCTGCTTCTTTGACTTAAACGGCGCCCATGTCGGAAAGTGGGATGTCGTCGTGAGGAATCTTGATGGCCAGAACGGAACCCTGCCATCCGGTTTCACGATCTATTACCCTGATGCCCCTTCGGTGACCGGCATCGTCCCGGCCACCGGGCAGAACACGGGCAACATCCTCGCAAACGTGACGGGCAGCGGCTTCCACGAGAACCCGGCAGTTCTCCTTGCAAAGGGGACACAGACAGTTGCAGGGAGCGTCCTCTCGGTATCGGGGACTGATATCGGAGTCCGGTTCAACCTCACCGGAGTTCCTGCCGGGAAATACAACCTGACCGTCACCAACGAGGATGGACAGGGAGCCACGAAGGTTGAGGCATTTACCGTCACCAACCCTCCGCCTACGGTAACAGAGGTTGATCCGTCCTCGGCACTTAACACGGGAGATTACGTACTACTGGATATCACCGGGACAGGGTTCCTTTCAGGGGCAACCGTCACATTTACGAGGGGATCAACGACGTTTTCGGAAAGCAGTACGTACGTAAACAGCACACATCTCCGGTGCACGGTCTCATTCTCCGGGAAGGAGGCCGGAGAATATAATGTCACAGTGACGAACACCGACGGCCTGTCCGGAACATGGGAAGGTGTCTTCACCATCCAGAACCCGGCCCCCGTCGTCCATGCAATATCTCCCCATGAGGGACAGAACACCGGATTGCTGGAGAACGTCGTCGTTACAGGTGAGAATTTCCTGCCCGGCGCGGGTGTAAACCTCACACGATCGGGAGAGTATCCCATTACCGGCAGTCCGGTAACGTGGATAAATGCAACTGCACTCTCGTGCACATTTGACCTGACCGGGAAAAAGGCAGGGGCATGGACAGTCGGCGTCGCAAACCCCGACGGGCGGACAAGTGTCGAGCATGTTGTCTTCACCATCACGAACCCGCCGCCCAACCCGCAGGATATCGTTCCCGATTCAGGGCCGAACAACGGACCGGTTGGAATCACCGGACTGACGGGCAGCGGTTTCCTTCCCAATGCCACCGTGAAGCTCACACGGGAAGGGGAAAATGACATTCCCGGAACAGGAGTGGATATCAATGTTACCTCCCAGACCATCATGTGCTTCTTCAACCTGAACGGGGCACGTGTCGGCTATTGGAACGTTGTCGTCAGGAATGACGATGGCCAGTCAGGAACTCTCGAGAATGCCTTCTTCGTCCGGTACCCTGCAGCCCCGGCAGTCCTGGCAATCGAACCCGCGTCCGGTCCCAACGACGGTCCCATCACGATCTCAAACCTGTCCGGATCCGGGTTCCATCCAAACGCAACGGTAAGGCTGACCCGGGCGTCGCTCCCCGATATCATTGCAACGAACGTAACTGTGGTCGATTCCGGAAAGATCACCTGCACGCTCAACCTGGCGGGGGCCGTGCCCGGTTCGTGGGATGTTATCGTCACGAACGATGACGGGCAGGCGGGGGAGATCTCCGGAGGATTCGAGGTCCGGTACCCCGCACCAACGGTGACAGGAATAACCCCTGCCAGGGGGAACAATAACCAGATCGTCCCGTTCACCCTCACAGGGAGCAACTTCAGGAGTGGTGTCACCGTGAAGCTTGCCCGGGCATCTCACACTGATATCGTTGCAACGGGTGTCAGCCTCATCAACTCCAGTGCATTGAGTGGGTCATTCAACCTGAACGGGATGGATGTCGGAGACTGGGACCTCGTGGTCATGAACAACGACGGGCAGTCCGCAACGCATGTGAACGGGTTCACAATCGAGTACCCGAACCCGGTCGTTTCCTCGATACTGCCCACCAAGGGTGCAAACGACGGTCCGCTGCAGATAACAGCCGTGAAAGGTAACTACTTCAGGGAGGGTGCGACTGTCACACTCACGAGGACGGGCCTGGCACCGATCGAGGCAACAGACGTGCACGTCATCAATGCCACGACCCTGAACTGCACGGTGAACCTGCAGGGTCGAACCATCGGTCTCTGGAACGTTGTTGTCACGAACGACGATGGGAAGTCGGGGCAACTCGCAAACGGCTTCCAGATACTGCCCCCGCCGCCGGTACCCGATTTCTCGGCAAGCCCGGTCTACGGGACGGTGCCCCTGACGGTCCAGTTTACCGATCTTACCACGAACAACCCGACGGCATGGATATGGGACTTCGGTGACGGGAGCCAGAGCGGAGTTCTCGATCGGAACCCTGTCCATACCTACAATGCGGTGGGAACGTACAATGTCACGCTCACGGTTTTCAACACCGGTGCACCCGAGGGAAGGAGCATTACCAAGACATCCTACATCACAGTCGTGAGGACACCGGTTGCTGACTTTACTGCCACACCGACGTCCGGGAACGCCCCCCTGCTCGTCCAGTTTACCGACACGTCCATGGGTAACCCGACAGGATGGGTCTGGACCTTCGGTGACGGGAGCATGTCCACGCAGCAGAACCCGTACCACCTGTATACCAGCCCCGGCGTCTATTCGGTGACACTCAGCGTGAGAAACTCCGCGGGAAGCAACGCAATCACGAAGGAAGGTCTGATTACGGTAAGAGCACTCCCTGTTGCCGACTTCTCTGCCAACAGGACATCGGGGCCGGCACCGCTGGTCGTAAAGTTCACGGATGGATCGAGTGGCGGTCCGACCTCGTGGACCTGGAACTTCGGTGACGGGACCAGCTCGACCGAACAGAACCCGGTCCATCAATACAACGTCCCCGGTGTCTACACTGTCAGCCTCACAGCTGCAAACGACGTGGGGACTGCCGAAAAGACGAAGACGGGGTACATCACTGTTGGCGAAAGGCTCACGGCAGCTTTCACGTATACAACAAGCAACCCGGAGAACCTTGCTCCCCTGACGGTTGCATTCATGGACGGCTCAGGAGATTCTCCGACCATGTGGGCCTGGAACTTTGGTGACGGCCACCTGACAACCGAGAAGAACCCAATCCATACCTACACAAAGGCCGGGAACTACACCGTAACTTTGACAGTCTCGGACGGGTTTGCGAGCAGCTCTACCTCAAAGACGATCGAGGTGAAACCAAGACTCATTGCAGACTTCAAGGTCGAACCCTCGACGGGATCCGCACCCCTCAAAGTCAAGCTCATCGACCAGACAATCGGGACACCAAATTCATGGAGGTGGGTCATCGTACGTGATGCACTCAACATGACAGTCTTTGACCCCGGTCAGGCGACGGAGACCTATACATTCAATGAACCGGGATCCTATGACGTGATCCTCACGGTATCAGATGCATATGGAAACACGGACACGGTCATGAAGACCAGCGTAGTCCAGGTTCTCCCCTTCCCCTGAAGGGAAGGATATTTTTTTCATAATTGAAAAGAGACTTCTCTCCTTTTTTTGCCAGACAGGTTGCCTTGCTGAACTTATGGGGATGGTTTCAACCATCCTCCTGAATGGATCAGCCCGGACCGTTAAAAATTAGGAATTATTCAAACCCCCACCTTTTCCTTCAATTCCCTGATCGTATCACGGATCCGGATTGCCTCCTCGAATTCAAGGCGCTCCGCAGCCTGAAACATCCGTGCCTCGAGTTCCACGAGGAGGTTTGGGATCTCGGCTTTCGGGACATGCCGTGTGTCGCGGATGTCGACCTCCTTTTTGGGGACAGGTTTCCGGATGGTCTGCGGGACGATCCCATGCAGGGCGTTGTATTCCTTCTGGAGAGTACGCCGTCTCTCCGTTTCGGCAACCGCAGCCTGGATCGACCCCGTGATGGTATCGGCATACAGGACGACCCGCGAGTTGACGTTCCGGGCAGCCCTTCCGATGATCTGGATGAGGCTGCGTGCGTCCCGGAGGAACCCCTCCTTGTCGGCGTCCAGTATCCCGATGAACCCCACCTCCGGGATATCGAGGCCTTCCCGCAGGAGGTTGATGCCGACGAGGACGTCGAACGTCCCAAGCCGGAGTTCCCGGATGATCTCCGTCCGCTCGAGGGTATCGATCTCGGAGTGGAGGTACCGCGTCCTGATCCCTTTTTCGGCGAGGTAGTCCGTGAGTTCCTCGGCGAGTCTCTTGGTGAGGGTCGTGAGGAGCACGCGGTCACCGCGTCCAACAGTTGCGTGGATCTCCCTGATCACGTCCTCGACCTGCCCGGCAGTCCCGCGAACGATGACCTCGGGGTCAACGAGTCCCGTCGGGCGGATAATCTGTTCGACGACCTGCTGAGAGCAGGAGAGTTCGTAGTCGCCGGGTGTCGCCGAGACGAAGATCACCTGCCGCATGAACTGCTCGAACTCCCGGAACATGAGGGGCCTGTTGTCGTACGCGCTCGGGAGGCGGAAGCCGTAATCCACGAGGGCCTTCTTGCGCGACCGGTCACCATGGTACATACCGTGCAGCTGGGGGATAGTCTGGTGGCTCTCGTCGATGAACATGAGGAAGTCGGGAGGGAAATAGTCGAGCAGGCAGTACGGTCTCTCCCCCGGTTTCCGGAAGTCGAAGTGACGCGAGTAGTTCTCGATCCCCTTGCAGGAACCGGTCTCCTCGATCATCTCCAGGTCATACAGTGTCCTCTGCTCGAGGCGGTGGGCCTCCAGCATACCGAGCTCGGGCAGTCTCTCGTCGAGTTCCTTCCGGATGGAAGCAATGGCCCGTTTCTGCACGTCCCCGGGGATGACGTAGTGGCGGGCGGGATAGACGTGGAAGTACCGGTGGCTCTCCCGCGTCTTTCCGGACGCCTTTTCCACCTCGAGGATACGGTCCACCTCGTCGCCGAAGAGCTCGATCCTGATGATGTCGTGGAAGTAACCCGGAATAATGTCAATGGTATCCCCGCGGACCCTGAACCGCCCGGGCATCAGCTCGAGGTCGTTCCTCTCGTAAAGCCCGGAAATAAGCTTCTCGATAATCTCCCTGCGTGAGATCCTGTCCCCGACCCTGACCTCGAAACCAAGATCCCGGAAGTGCTCCGGCCTGCCGAGACCGTAAATGCAGGAGACGGAAGCGACGACGATCGTGTCCCGCCGCGACAGGAGCGACGCGGTTGCAGACAACCGCATCATCTCGATCCGGGGGTTGATCTGCGCATCCTTCTCGATGTACTGGTCTTTCTGGGGGATGTAGGACTCGGGCTGGTAATAGTCGTAGTAGGAGACGAAGTACTCCACCCGGTTGTCCGGGAAGAACTCCCGGAACTCGTTCCAGAGCTGGGCCGCGAGGGTCTTGTTGTGGGCAATAACGAGTGTCGGTCGCTGGACCCGCTCGATAACGTTTGCCATCGTGAACGTCTTGCCCGAACCCGTGACACCAAGGAGAGTCTGGAACCTGTGGCCGGCTTCGATGCCGGACACGAGTTTCCCGATTGCTTCCGGCTGTGAACCGCGGGGAGAAAACGTTGCCTTCAGGGAGAACCGGCTCATGACACCACCTTCCTGGACCGGAGAAGACGGTGGTAGGAGATGGCGAACCGGTGCGCCTCATCCCGGATCTCCTGGAGGAAGAGGGATGCCTTTTCGTTTTTCCTCACCGGGAGGGGATAGGAAGAGCCCGGGACGTAGACCTTCTCCTCCTTCTTGGCAAGGGCAACCAGGGGGATGTCCACGCCGATATCCCGCATGCGGGAGTGTGCCGCTCGCAACTGGGTTATCCCGCCGTCGACGATGACAAGGTCAGGGAGTTCCTTTCCTTCCTTTACCTGCCGGCGGTACCTCCTCTCCACGACCTCGCCAATGGCAGCCGGATCGTCGATCCCCTCCACGGTCCTGATGCGGAAACGCCTGTAATTTCTCTTGTCAGGGCGTCCGTCCCGGAACTGGACCATGGAACCAACCACTTCCGTTCCCGAAAGGTGCGAGATATCGAAGCACTCGATGACCCGGGGGACATTTTCGAGCCCCAGTTTCTCCCGGAGTTCCTCGAGTTTCATCTCCTCTCCAAAATGCGCGACCTCGATGTTTGTCCGGACGAGGGAGAGGAGGCGTTTCTTTGCGCCGATACGGGGAACAGTGATTATTACCCTCCTGCCCTTCCGGAGGGAGAGGAACTCTTCCATTTCTTCGCCGGGATGCAGGGGGAGGACGAGTTCACCGGGAGGGAGGATATCGGAATAGTACTGGACAAGGAATTCTTCCAGAAAGTCCCCCTCTCCTTCGAAGATGAACTCCTTCTTGTTGACCAGTACTCCCCTGCTGACGGAGAAGATCATGAGGTAGACGTGCCCTTCGTGCACGATGAAATTGATGATGTCTTCGTCGGTATCCCTCTTCCTCGCGACGTCCTGACGGATGGAGAGGTTCTCGATGGCTGCTATCTGGTCCCGGATCAGGATTGCCCGTTCGAAGTCACATTCCCGTGCCCTCGCCTCCATCTCGGCCCGCAGGGCCCTGATCAGATCGGAGGCATTCCCCTTCAATACTGCAGATGCCTGCCGGACCGCCTGGGCGTACTCCTCTTTTCCGATCATGCCCCGGCAGGGTGCACTGCACGTCCCGAGGGATGCCCGGAGGCACCCCCTTTTGCGGAGCGTGCGGCAGCTCCGGAGCCGGAATGTCTTTTTGACGACCGCAAGGACGTGGTCCCTCTCCGCGGCAGAGGTGAACGGGCCGAAGAATGAGCCCCGGTCTCCCATGCGGCGGGCGATGCAGATCCGCGGGAAATCCTCGTCCGTGAGGTGGATGAAGGCGTACTGCTTTGCGTCCCGGAGGTTGATGTTGAAGCGTGGCTGGTTTGCCTTGATCAGGCTGTTTTCGAGCACGAGTGCCTCGACCTCGTTCTTCGTGACGATGTAGTCGATGTCCGCGATGCACCCGACCATCCGGGCAGTCTTCCGGTCGTGGTCGCGGCCAGAGAAGTAACTTGCAACACGCTTTTTGAGGTTCTTTGCTTTTCCCACGTAGATAACGGAACCCGATTTGTCCCGGAAGATGTAGCAGCCGGGGGCGTCAGGCAGGGACACGGGAGGAGCGGTCATGCGCGTGCCAGCATCTTTTGGAGGAACTTTCCCGTATGGCTCGCAGGGTTCCGGGCGACCTCTTCGGGAGTGCCGGTCGCGACAACGTATCCCCCCTCGTCGCCACCCTCGGGACCGAGATCGATGATGTAGTCGGCAGACTTTATCACGTCGAGATTATGCTCGATGACCACCACGGTGTTTCCCTTGTCCACGAGTTCGTTCAGGACGGCTATCAGCTTTTTCACGTCATGGAAGTGGAGGCCGGTTGTCGGCTCGTCGAGCAGGTAGATTGTCCGCCCCGTACCCCGCTTTGCAAGCTCCCGCGTGAGCTTGATGCGCTGGGCCTCTCCCCCGGAGAGGGTTGTCGAGCTCTGGCCAAGCTTGATGTACCCGAGGCCAACGGCAGCGAGCGTCTCGAGCTTGTGCCGGATGGAGGGGATATTGGCAAAGAGCGCGAGGTTTTCTTCCACTGTCATGTCCAGCACCTCGGCGATCGTCTTTCCCCTGTACCTCACCTCGAGGGTTTCCCGGTTGTACCTCGTTCCCTTGCACTCCTCGCATTCGATATACACGTCGGGCAGGAAGTTCATCTCGATCTTGATCAGCCCGTCTCCCTCGCAGGCCTCGCACCGCCCGCCCTTCAGGTTGAAGGAGAACCTCCCCGGCTTGTAGCCCCTCGCTTTTGCCTCTTTCGTTTCGGCAAACACCCTGCGGATCTCGTCAAAGACCTTCGTGTACGTCGCGGGGTTGCTCCGCGGTGTCTTCCCGATCGGGCTCTGGTCAATGACAATGACCTTGTCAACCGGGGCATCGAAGGCAAGACCGGTGTACTTTCCCGGGCTCGTGCGGGACCGGAAGAGTTCCTTCTGGAGCGCCGGATAAAGAGTGTCATACACGAGGGTTGACTTCCCGGAACCCGAGACACCGGTGACAACCGTGAGGACGCCAAGGGGGATATGAACATCGATCTCCTTGAGATTGTTCTCCCGGCACCCCGTGATATGCAGGAACTTATCGCTCTTTCTCCTCTCTTTCGGGACGTCTATCCGCAGGGTTCCGGCAAGGTATTGCCCCGTGAGAGAGCGGGGATTTTCCGCTATCTGTTCCGGTGTACCCTCGGCGACGATATGGCCCCCGTGGACTCCCGCGCCGGGCCCCATATCCACGACCCAGTCTGCGTTCCTGATCGTGTCCTCGTCGTGTTCCACGACGATCAGGGTATTACCCAGGTCCCGGAGCCGGCGGAGCGTGTCGATCAGCTTCTGGTTATCCCGCTGGTGGAGCCCGATGGAGGGTTCGTCGAGGACGTAGAGGACACCCATCAGGTTCGAACCGATCTGCGTTGCGAGCCTGATTCTCTGGGCTTCTCCCCCCGAGAGGCTGCCTGCGCTCCGGGACAGGGTGAGGTACCCGAGGCCGACCTTCTCGAGGAAATCGAGGCGGGCCATGATTTCCTTGAGGATCTGGCGCGATATCTCCCGTTCCCTGTCGGTCAGGTCAAGGTGCGAGAAGAACCCGATTGCCCTGCTGACCGGCATGTCCGTGATGTCCACGATGGACATTCCCGCGATCCGGACCGAAAGGACCTTTTCCTTCAAGCGTCTGCCCCGGCACCGGGGACACTCCGAGACCCGCATGAACTTTTCGAGTTCCCGCTTCCTGTATTCCGACTGGGTCTGGTGATAGAGGCGCTCGGATTGGGGGATGAGGCCTTCCCATTCCCCTGTGTGGGACCACTGGGCATTTCCGTTCCGCGTGTTCAGGGAGAAGCGGATGCGGTCCGGGGAGCCGTACATGAGGATGTTGTACTGTTCGGGGGAGAGGTCACCTATGGGTGTCAGGACAGAGAAGCCGTAGTGGCGGGCGACCGCACCGAGGTACTGGTTCCGGTACCCGTCGAGGTAATTCCGGTAGAGGGCGACCGCCCCCTCCGCGATCGATTTGGATCGGTCGGGGATGATGAGGTCAGGGTCAAACTCCATCTTGATCCCGAGCCCGTTGCACTCCTCGCAGGCCCCAAACGGGCTGTTGAAGGAGAACATCCGGGGCTGGAGTTCCTCGAACGTCAGGCCGCAGACGGGACAGGCAAGGAGGGACGAGAAGATGCGCTCCTCCCCCTCCTGAGAGAGGGCTATGACGAGTCCCTGGGACTTTTTCAGGGCATTCTCGCAGGCCTCGGTCAGGCGGGAACGGTCCTGTGTATCCAGCCGGTCGACAACGACGTCGATATCGTGCTTCCTGTACCGTTCGAGCGTGACCTCCTCGTCGGTGCGATGAATCTCGCCGTTGATGCGCACCCGGGTGTAGCCCTCCCTGTTCAAGTCCCTGATGAGCTGCTGGTAGGTCCCCTTCTTCTGCCGCACAACAGGAGCGAGGATAGTGACCGTCCCCCCCATATCGGCCTGGATCCTGTCCGCGATCCGCTCCGGGGATTGTTCCTCGATACGTGTATTGTGCACCGGGCAGTAGGGAACACCGATCCGGGCGAACAGGAGGCGCAGGTAATCATAGATCTCGGTCACCGTTCCGACCGTGCTGCGCGGGTTTTTGCTCGTGCTCTTCTGCTCGATCGAGATTGCCGGCGAGAGCCCGATGATGGCGTCAACATCGGGCTTGTGCATCAGGCCCAGGAACTGGCGGGCATAGGCAGAGAGTGACTCGACGTACCGGCGCTGGCCCTCGGCGTATATGGTGTCAAAGGCAAGAGTCGACTTGCCGGAGCCCGAGAGACCCGTAATCACGATGAACTTGTCGCGCGGCAGTTCCACGGAGATGTTCTTGAGGTTATGCTGTCGCGCGCCCCTGATGATGAGCTTCTTCATCTGGTGTCGAGTCTATCATGTGGATGTTGAACAATATAGGGGTGAGCCTCCGGGTAGCAGGGGAAACACACCGTATCCCCCAAGGGCAGGGAAATGTCGCGGTATCGGGAAAGGAGCGCTCTCCCGGATGGAACCTAATATACCTTATTATGCCCCATGTATGGTTCATATCTGTGGATCCAAAAACCATGGATGAGGGGACTTTTCCCCCATTAGGCCTGCAGTGATAAGAATTGAAAAAACCCATTTACGGAAAGGAAGAATGCATCCAATCTACGTGATCGGGCACAGGCAGCCGGACACTGACAGCGTTGCCAGCGTGATGGGGTACGCGGACTTCTGTAACCGCCGGGGGAATGAGACCTGCATTCCCGCCGTCTGCGGCCCTCTCTCTGCAGAGACCCGTTTTGCCCTCTCCGCGCTTGGCCTTGAGCCACCCGTGCTCGTCGAGAGCGTCGAGCCGTGTGTTGCCGACATCCCGGCCCTCTCCCTCCAGCGTGCCCCGGCCGGGATGCCAACGATCGACGTGGCGGCCATGATGGACGAGTACGACGTGCGGAACATCCCCATCGTTGACGATGACGGCCGGCTCCTCGGGCTCGTCTCCGAGCACGGCCTCGCCCGGGCATACGTCACTCCACGGATCGAAAATCCCCTCACCATCGGGCCGATAACGGTCGAAACCCTCGCCCGCATCCTTGACGCGACAATCTGCCACGAGGGAGCTGCCGTGGTATACGGAAATGTCTCCATCGTCATCGATGCGCTCCACGTCGCTCTCTCCCGGCTTTCGTCCCGGGATGTCGCGGTTGTCGGGGACAACGAGCCTACCCAGCTGGCCCTTGTTTCCGCCGGTATAGCGGTCCTGGTTGTTGCCGAAGGTGCCCCCGTGAGCGGGAGGGTCTGCGAGGCCGCCCGGGAACGCGGGACGACCCTGCTCTCCACCCCGCTCGATGCCTTCTCGGTCGGCAGAATGATGCATCTCTCCCTGCCGGCAGGAAGGTTCGTTGCCACCGATGTCCCGGTTGTCGGACCGGAGGACACAATCGCATATGCAAAGAGGCTCGTGACTGACTCGAAGTACCGTGCAGCATGTGTCGTTGGAAAGGACGGCGTCCTAGTCGGGATGATATCGCGGAACACGTTCCTCGAGGAGGTGCAAAAGCGCGTCATCCTCCTTGACCACAACGAGTACTCCCAGGCCGTCGAGGGGATCGAGTCGGCAGAGATTCTCGAAGTCATTGATCACCACCGGCTCGGTGCGATCACGACCTTAAAACCGGTGCGGTTCCAGAACGAGCCGGTCGGCTCCACGTCCACGATCATCGCGCGCAAGTTCATGGAATCCGGGAGCCCGCCGACGCCACCGATTGCCGGCATGCTCCTTGCCGGGATACTCTCCGATACCCTTGTCCTGAAGATGTCGACAACGACTCCCGAGGACGTCTCCGCTGCAGAATACCTCGCCGGGATAGCAGGCATGGATATCCAGGAATTCGGGACGAGACTCATCCAGAACGGCATGGACCTTGACAAGACCCCCCTCGACCAGCTCCTTTCCCGGGACACCAAGCGCTATACCCTGTTTGGAAAAGACGTCATCATTGCTCAGGTGATGACCAGCTCGCGGGAGTATGCCGCAGAGCATGCCGGCGAGATCCGGGCCGAGCTCGAGAAACAACGGAAGAGCCGGGGAGCAGACCTTTACCTGGTCCTCTTTTCGGATATCATCGGGAACTGCAGCGATCTGTTTGCGGCCGGTGACACGGCAACCTTAAGGGCTCTCGGCTATATGGATCAGCCCATCGTTTTGCCCGGGGTCATGTCCCGGAAGAAGGATTTCCTCCCTGCATTCGGGGGAAAACTCCGGGACCTTTGAAAAATCCCCTTTCCGGATACTCACTTAATATTGGATCCCCGATGGAGCGTCCCCCCAAAAGGTCACGGTTTTTTCATGAAGAATGCAATCAGGCACTTTGCGTATCCCCGCTTGTTATACCTTTTCATCATATAATGCAGGTGAGAATTATTTGAACATACAGACTCGCGCAGTTACGTATTGGTGAATAAAAAGGAAAATTCTCATCAGGCGGTGCATTTCGGACCCCCAAAAAAGCCGCCGGGGTGAGGGTTATGAGTGACTGGGATTATTCCAGGGGGTGATGAACGCGGGGCAAATCCCCCCTTTTTCTCTTACTGTCCACTCACAACCGAAAAGGGCCAAATATTGAGATAGACGGGATCGAGGCAATTCTGGCCAGACCAATCATTTCCCGGGACCTTTGTGCGATGGAGAGTAAAAAGGTTCAAAGGTCATTCTTCCGTGGATTCCTCATCGGCGACAATCCTGAGTTCCCATTCATCCTCGTCAAACTCGACAGTCCCTGCTCCCTCGCAGACGGGGCACTGGACCTTCTCCGGGATACCGTTGCACGCATCCGGGGTAACGGCATCATCCGAAGAAACATCGTCTTCCGTCGGCATATGGAAGTACTTCTTGATGTCGTGCGACTTGAGTTCCTTGCAGATCCTGAATTGCTCGTTTGGGATTTCACCCGTTCCCTTGCAGAGGCGGCAGCGGAGGAGGATGGTCATGGGTTGTGCTGTAAATATTTCGAGGGAGAAGGTTAACCTTTTCGATACATCCCTTTTGCATGTTAAACTGGTGTGGAAACAGGCCGTTTCATACAGCCATTGTTTTATCGGGCGAGTCAGGTTGATTTTGGGAGTAGCTGTTTTCTGTATGGAATAGAGGAGGGGTAATCAAGAGGGGGTCTTTCATACTTGTGCCTGAATAATGCCTGAAAAACCGCTGCGGGGATTACGGACTGTAATGACCTTCATGAAGGTGAATAAAATGGGGAGAGGAAGAAAAACCCTCGCTCTACCTTTCATAATTACCTCTCACCCGCGGACTCCGGACCGATAATGCATGTCCTTGGAAAATACTATAATGGCACCATGCGCTGTCGTCTGTTCAGAATAGGCAATTTCAGAGGCCTTCTCCGGTACATACCCCGGGGGATTATCCGGGAAATCTTCTGTATGCTGAGGAGTAATATTCCTCATCCGGCCTTCTCCCAGCCATGCCCGCACGTACGCCTCGATTGACCCGGTGGTCACCCGGGGATCGTTTGAAAAAGCCGGGTCACCACTCGCGACAGTGTAGTCCATAGATACACCGGGTGCGCCCGGAGAATCGATGAACCGAGTCCTTGCGCTCGTCATGACCGACCCCCGTGAAATGTCCGAGCTGCTGCCCATCTCCACGACCTCGCAGAACGGCGGGATGAACGGGCAGTCATCCGGTAAAAATGTGCAGGAAAGGGAATTCTCCCTCGTGGTGTGTGCCGCTGCAGCATCAATCGCAAGGTCTTCGGAAAATGCAACATCACCGTGCCCATTCGACGGATTAAAAGATATTAGGGTACTCGTATCCACGTTGCCGCTATTCTCCTCGCCGGAATTGATTTTCATGTTCTTTTCCAGTTCCGTTATTCCCTGCCCGGCAAGGAGGGTTGCAGAGTATCCTGCAGTGTATCGCACTTCACCGGGTGGCACAGGCGTGTCGAGGAGATCGGCCAGGGCAGGGTCGGCCGTCCATCCATATACGGGATTGCCCTCCTCGTCAAACCAGACTGAATAGATACCCCCTGCATCGAGGGGCGGGTCATGGAGGGATGTGCCCGATTGCTGCCAGGAAAGCGTGTTTCCATGGTCGACTGTCCCTTCACAGGCAACAGTTGTGATACTCGAGATATGGATCGCATCCGGGGTGGAAGCAACCGGGACTGCAGCAAGGGAAGGGCAGACAGACAGGGCCATGATGAGGAGCATGGCGGGGCAGAGAGTCGATGGTATGAGATGTTCCACGCGATTTTTCCTGAATGTTTTTTTCATAATGAGGGTCATCATCCACCGTCCTTTCAGGTAATGATGATCGCATTGGCCCGTACGCATTCGCCCCCGTCCGGGTTCCGGATAGCAAGTGACCATCTGCCCCTCGCGGAGGCAGGAACCGAAACAACTCCTGTGATCTTCGAGGGCGGTATAATGGCTGTTACAGTCACCGGGATAGTGGCAGTGCCCTGGTCCAGCCTGACGGTCGCACCCTTCTGGAAGTTGTTGCCGATAATCGCGACGTTCACGGTCTTTCCGTGCATCATCGATGCAGGACTGAACACCCCGATGATCGGGGGACGGACAGCCGTGACACTGATACAATCCGGGTGGGTGATGGTACTGCTCCCTCCGCCGTTGCGCACGGTCAGGGTCACGGTATAGGTCCCCGGCAAAGTATAGGTATGCAAGGGATTCTTCCCTGAGCCCGAGGTGCCGTCTCCAAAGTCCCAGGTCCATGATGAGGGAACGCCCGTGGACGTGTCGGAAAATTCAACCGCGAGGGGAGCAGTTCCGGATTGCGGCCGGGCCGTGAAATCGGCCACCGGCGGTTGCTGGGTGAGGGTAAACCCACCTGGCAAGACCCCTGATTTTCCATCGGGGTTGGTGACGATAACATCCCGTTGCCCTGCCTCGTGCCCGAATGGGGAAATTGTACAGGTCAGTTGAGAGGGGGAGTGCACCGATACATTTTCCGCGAGGATATCGGGGAGCCCCGCACGTGTCAGTTTCACGGACGGTGGATTCATGGTGTCAAAATTCGTCCCTGACAGGTTCACGACAATAAATGCTGTGCCGTTCTCTCCGGTGTCCGGCTCGATTCCTGTTACCGCCGGTGGTGACAGCGGGGGATAGACAGTAATCAAGTCCTGCCTCGTGGACGTATTATACCCGCCGCTTCCCAATACCTGGAGTGTTACCGAATACGCCCCTTCTTCCCGGTATTCATGGATCGGATCCCGGATTGGTGATGCAGTTTCGAAATGCCAGGCGTCACTTTTCATGGCGGTATCATTAGTCCCTCCCATGAGCACAAGGCCTCCATCCGGGAGGATGACGCCGGCATGGCAATACCTGCCGACGGCGAGGGGGATCTCGTATCTTTCAACAGACCAGGCCCTCGTCTTCCGGGCGATGCGGACCATATCCTTCACCGTCTTTCCGGTGTTCTCCCCACCGGCAACGAGAATGCTTCCGTCCGGCAGTGCAACCGCACTGTGGTAGCCGCGGGGATACAACGAAATGAAGTTTCCGAGGGGAGGGTTGGTCCAGGTCATCCCCTGGTCAGGGGAAAGCCACATTTCCCTTGAGTAACCGGATGATGTCCTGCCCCCGATAACGGCAATGCAGCCATCGGGAAGGACAACGCCGGCCAGGCCGTACCGGGCGCTCCACCCGGCCCTGGACGTCTGCTGTGTCCATGTCCGCCCCTTGTCCGTGGACCTCCAGACATCGTTTTTCGGGCTGGTGCCATCGAACCCACCCATGAGCAGGATGCTCCCGTCCGGGAGGGCAACAGAGGAATGCTTGGCCCGGGCTGCCCAGGGAGCACCGGCAGCCTGCAGTGTCCACGTCACACCTTTGTCCACCGAACGCCACACATCACGTAAATAAGTCCCGTTATACCCGCCCATGAGAACGATACTCCCGTCGGGCAGAACGACAGCGGAATGAAATTCCCGGCCCGGCCAGCCTGAACTTTCGTTTTGTACGGTCCACGTCGTCCCACCGTCTAATGATATCCAGACATCATTTTTATACCCTGGTCCCCCGCCTGTGAGGACAATGCTCCCGTCCGGCATTGCCACCGCGGCATGCCCGTACCTCGTATCCCATGGAGCGTTTCCGGACAGTTCTTTCCACTCCGATCCCGTATAATTCTCGTCGCCGAAGTACCAGGCCCAGCCGGTGGGGTCTCCGGACGAGACGTCAGTAAATGTGACCGTCAGCGGTGCATGTCCGCTGGTTGGTCTTCCGGAGAAAGATGAAACGAGGTGGTCTCCGGATGATATCCCTACCATAAGTACGAGGCAGAGAAACAGGATAATCTGGTTCTGTAAACATGACATCGTGATACAATCTCCTGCAATGATGGGGAAAGACCCCCAGATGCCAGAATGGAGGCAAGGACACATCACATGTCCTTTACAGTGATGGTGCGGATCACTCCCCATCAGGCTGAGTAACCGGTTGTGGAGGATTCACCGATGGAAAGGAATAATGTGCCATTGAATGGTCTAAAAGTCTTCTTTTGGACCAATCTATTCTGCATTTGGCTTATTAGGGTCTTTACAGCGGTTTTATGATTAAAAAAGAATTTTATACTTGTAAAATAAGAAGATTTCTTTTGTGAATTAATATTAATTCGTAAGTATACTATTATTTGTATTAATTAATTCTGATCGCAATCGATTATGGTATCTCAATTTTTACTCTTTCCCTCCTTTCCCGGCAAGGAAGCTGCCTATGAATGGTTAAAAAGACGAATCATTTTTTATTTTTTTAATTCCCATGAATTTTTGATCATTTTGATCGGAAGAAAAAATGATAGTTGATTACATAAACGGGAGAAAAACCCATTCACACTATGGAACTGCCAAATACAGCCATGAAATCAGTAAAAGGTTTCCTCCCGGACTTATCAACCGGATCGAATACCCCCTGCCGGTTTACTCACGGTATATTGATGGATTCATCCGGCGTTATGTCTATCCTCACATTGTGAGATTATTTCAAAAGACCGACCATGTCCACCACATCACCAACCAGGACCTTGCATTTCTCTTAACCAAGATGGAACTGCCAAGGACGGTTATTACCTGCTACGACCTCATTCCGTGGGTATACTATAAGAACCGTTCTGCCTACTGGAGAAGAAACATCGAAGGCCTCTGCAGGGCAGACAGGATAATCACCATCTCGGAATTTTCAAAGGATGAAATTATAAAACACACCGGTATACCTGCTGAGCGGATTGATGTGGTTTATTGCGGGGTGGACAGAGACGTGTTCTATCCCAAAAGAGACAAGAGTCCCTTAAGGGAATGGGGAATTCATGAAAACCAGAAAGTCATTCTCTATGTCGGTTCTGAAGAACCCAGGAAAAATCTCGAAACCCTGGTCGAGGCAATTGCACATGTATGTCAGGAGATACCCGATATCGTCCTCCTGAAGGTAGGTTCGCCCGGGATGGGCGGGGACAGGAAAAAGACTCTCGCATTGGTCAAAACACATCACCTCGAAGACAACGTCATTTTCACAGGCGATGTTTCAGAGTATTTGCTCGCAAAATATTACAATGCAGCAGATATTTTTGTCTTTCCTTCTCTTTATGAAGGTTTTGGACTCCCTATTATTGAAGCAATGGCGTGTGGGTGTCCTGTAATTGCATCAAATACTTCATCGATTCCGGAAGTGGTGGGTGATGCGGGAATTTTCGTCGACCCGCAAGATTCTCAAAAGATAGCAGAATCTGTTATCAAAATTATTCATGATGACAAGGAAAAAAAAGATCTGATAAATAAAGGGTTAATGCAAATAAGGAATTATGATTGGAATGAAGCAGTACAAAAAACTAAAAATATATACAAAATTTTAATTTAAATTCATTGCTTTTTTGCTGCAATCCAAATTGTATCATAGAGATTAATACATGTTAATCTATAAAATATAATATTTACGTTATAGTAAATGTTATCAATAATTCGTTTAAACCCTTTTGAAGCGAAATAGGGATCCAAAGAATCATCTACAATAATGAAACCATGATTTACAAGATACCTTTTTAAAACCTTCGAAGTAAAATAAGATAAGTGGATTTCTCCATTGATTGATGTCAAGTCAATTTTATTTATTCCACTTTTTCCTTGGGATTTATGAAATTTTATTCCCATATATCCAAAAATTTTTTTAATAATTCGTCTCAATGAATCTATTTCATTGGGAATGGCGATAATGAGTATTCCTCCTGGCTTTAATAGAGTCCCGATCTCCTTCATTGTCAAATCTGGCTCGTGTAAATGCTCAAGGACGTGAAACATAGTGATAATATCAAATGAATTTTCTTTAAAATGAAGAGAGTCGAGGGTTCCCTTAAAAACTGTAATATGATACTTTTCATTTGCTAATTGAACAGCACTCTCAGATATTTCAGTTCCGCATGAATCTGGGTAATATTTTTTCGAAATAGCAAGGAACTGTCCAATACCCGTTCCTACGTCTAGTAATTTTCCGTCTTTTTTTAAAGGCAGAATTTTTGAGAGGCGACATTTCCACATCTCCTCTCTTCCATCAATATTTTTTATCCATCCATCATATTTTTGGTTACGAGAATAAAAGTGAAAAATTGCTTTATATGCTGGTCGTGGATTTAAAAAAATGAAAGAACAATCATGACATTTTCTCAGGTTGATTGATGTATCAAAATCATGAATTTGATGAGAATGACATAAAGGACACGTATCGCAATATTCAAGGTCAATATTTTTTTCTTTATTAGTTATCATTTTTCCCTTCAGGTTTAGATTTTTGATATACTTGTTGATATACATTATAGGTCTTTTTTGCACAAGTTTCCCAATCAAAGACTTTTGCTCTCTGAAGACCTTTCTTTCGATATTCTTCTCTTAAGGTATCATCACAAATCATTTCTTCCATGTTCTTAATTAAATTGGCTTCGTCCTTGGGATCCACCAGTATTCCTGCCCTATCAACAATTTCAGGAAGAGAGGATATATTGGATGTAATAACAGGACATCCACATTTCATAGCTTCAAGTGGTGGCAATCCGAAACCTTCGTATAAAGAGGGATATACGAAAAATTCGGCGCCATTATAAAGTGCGGGAAGGAGATTCTCAGTAACAAATCCTGTAAATACAATTTCTTTTTGCAAGTTTAAATTGTCAATTAATTTAAAAATTTTTTTATTTTTCCACCCCGCCTTCCCAGCGATTACCAATTTATGAGGATATCCCTTTTTCTTCAATAAATAAAAAGCTTTTATCAAAGTATCAAGATTTTTTCTTGGTTCGATCATTCCAACAAATAAAATATAAGGATAATGAATGCCATAGGAATTTTTAAAATTTTCGATATCCTTAGAAGAAATTATGCCAAAATTGTCATCAGCAGCGAGATAAATCACTTCGATATGGTCATCCGGGATATTAAAAAAATGAATGATATCTTTTTTTGTTGCTATTGAATCTGCAATAATTGCACTTGAATGTTTGAGAGTCTTTTTCATGGCCAATAAATAATTTAGTCGGAGAGATAATACATGACTTTCTCCTTCAATAATTGGTGTAATGTCATGAATAGTCATGATATAATTGTTATAAGGTTTGATAAAAATAGGAATTTGAGATGGATTGTGAATAATATCGAAATCCATTTTTCTTAATTTTATTATACAATACGAATGCCATAAGTATTCTTTATAAAAAGGAAAAGGATTTGGTATTTTAATATGTTCATTATACTCGTCTCTTTTTATCCAGTCTATTGTATGGATTGTATCTCCTCCTTTCGTAATTTTTTTTAAATATTTTAGAATGTATTTTGTATAGGAACCGATTCCAGAACCTTTTTTTTCCAGCGTATCAGAAAAAAAACCAATTTTCAAAATTTACCCTCCCTTAGTAATTTCTATTTTTCTTAATTTCATAGAGGTTTGCTTTCTTCCATAATATAACAATTAGCCCCCTTGTGGGATCAGCCCCAAAATAGCACCAAATCATTTCTCAATTGACATTTTGGATAAACTTCATGAATGCCGGATAAAAGTACACTTGGATATACCTCTAAATTCTAAAATAACCGGGAATAAACCGCAAAGTGGATCGTACTCGAAGAGGAATATATATTTGGTAACACAATGTACTCCCCATTGATAGTAGAGCGGAAGGACCCAAAATGGTTCCTCTTGGAACGGGTTCTGGCAGTCGTATCGACACGTCGTGCACAGCAGGAGTTCTCAAA
>JGI11944J13513_1000259_pt1 | contig 58346 bp, 58 predicted proteins | sample TerdegcoTASludge_FD_13513 | JGI IMG/M metagenome (IMG submission 13513) | reverse complement strand
TAATATCTACCACGTGATCGAGGTTAACCCTGCCAAGTTCCCCAAGGTAAATACTGTAGGCGGAAAGGCCTTTGCAGATTTCATGGTATCCAAAGAAGCCCAGGATATGATAAAAACATTTGGTGTTGACAAATTCGGTTCACCCCTGTTTTTCCCCGATGCAGGAAAGAGGGTGGAGGATTTGGGGAAGTAAGACTGCCGTTATGCGTTACGGATTTTATGTATGGATCTAATACTTGAAGGAATTATAAAGGCATTCTGGTTGCTCGTGACCTTTGACCCGGAGGTCATGAGCATTATGTTTCTCTCTCTCAAAATATCAGGATCTGCAACCTTGATAAGTCTTTTCATAGGCCTGTCTGTTGGTTCGACCCTCGCGTTGACGCAGTTCCCGGGAAAAAAAATTGTGGTGAGCGCCGTTAATACAGGAATGGGTCTTCCTCCGGTAGTGGTTGGTCTGTTTGTTTCCATCTTTCTTTGGAGGAGCGGTCCTCTTGGTTTTCTTGAGCTCCTCTACACGCCAACAGCAATTATTATCGCCCAGTCAATCATTGCAACTCCCATCGTTACTGGTATTACCCTTGCTTCATTGCAGCAACTTCCAAGGAAATTGAAGCTCCAGATACTTGCCTTGGGAGCGAGCCGTTTTCAAATGGTCTGGATGCTCGTTAAAGAGGCAAAGCTGCCACTTCTGGCTGCGGTGATGGCGGGGTTTGGCGGCGTTATTTCTGAGATTGGTGCTTCGATAATGGTGGGCGGTAACATCAAGGGGTATTCAAGGGTTCTGACCACCGCCACGGTAATGGAGACAAGCAGGGGAAATTTTGATGTTGCAATTGCCCTGAGCATTATTCTTTTGCTTCTCGCCTATATTATTAATCTCATTCTTACCTATGTTCAGCAGAGGGAGAGGCCGAGGTAAAAATGCAGGCAACGGGGAATAGGCGATAGGTGATGGGTAACAACATAACAAAAACGTCGAACATTATTCTGCAGGCAAACAATCTGCGCGTGTCGAGAGGGGGGGTAACGATACTGGATATTCCTGAGCTTATGGTTCGTGAAGGGGAGGTGCTTTCCTTGATTGGACCGAACGGGGCTGGCAAGACAACCCTCTTACAGAATATTTGTCATCTTCTTAAGCAGTTTGAAGGAGAGGTACTGTTCAGGGGAAAAATTATCGGAAAAGACTACGCAATTTCTGACTATCGAAGGCGAGTTGCCATGGTCTTCCAGGAACCTCTTCTTTTTGACACAACTGTTTTTAAGAATGTCGCGTCAGGTCTTAAATTCAGGGGTGTTGACAAGAAGGAGATTGAAAAACGTGTTGCTGAGAACCTTGAACGTTTCGGCATAGCGCACCTTCGGGAACGATCGGCCAGGACATTATCAGGGGGAGAAGCGCAACGAACGAGTCTGGCCAGGGCCTTTGCCACAAAGCCGGAAATCCTTTTCCTTGATGAGCCGTTTGCATCTCTTGATCCTCCAACGAGAGAGGGCTTGACCCATGATCTGGAAAAGATTCTTATGGAGTCGCAGACAACAACAATCTCTGCTACACATGATCGGAATGAGGCTCTCCGGCTTTCCGATCGCATTGCTTTCATGAGAAGCGGAAAGATAGAACAACTGGGTACACCGGCAGAGCTTGTGAATCGTCCCGTAGATGAGTTTGTTGCTTCCTTCGTGGGCGTGGAGACGGTTTTGACCGGGAATGTAATCGGAAAAGGAGAGGGTGGCACATGGGTGGTATCTGTCTCAGGAAAAAATATTGAGGTTACCGAACCATTAGCTGAGGACGAGAATGTGGTTCTTCACATAAGCCCTGAAAACGTGATCTTGTCAGACAATTTCGTCAGCAAAAAAACAAGTATAAGAAATTATTTTACCGGAAGGATAACCTGTATTATGCCTATGGGGCCGTTCATCAAGGTGTACCTTGATTGTGGATTTCCCCTTGTGGCCTATATAACGAACGAATCAAGGCAGAGTCTTGCCTTGTCCGAAGAAAAAGAAGTAACAGCATCGTTCAAGGCAACTGCTGTTCAGGTTATAGCAAGAAGGGAACCGGAGATTAATTAAAATGAGAGTTTTTGTGGGATTTGATGATACTGATATAAAGGATTCGGACCGTGGTACGGGAAAATTGGCCCGCTGGTTTGAACAAGAACTTCCTGAGGGATGTAATGTCTGGGGGGTCGTACGCCAACAACTTCTTGTAAATGAATTGATTCCCTATACATCGCATAATAGTTCTGCTTGCGTGGTTCTTGAATGTTCTGATTCTGTCTCCCTTGAGACGCTTGCTGAGCATGCAATTGCCCATATAAAAAGACATTTTATTGATGGAAGCGATCCCGGCCTCTGTATATGCCCTGATGGCCACCCCGCAATGCCCCATTTGGTAGCCTTTGGTCGAACCTGCGCCGAACATGTTGTTTCCCAGAAGAATGCCCTTAATGCTGCAAAAGGAGTTCATCTTTCGGGACATGGAGGTACCAATGACGGCATTATTGGTGCTGCGGCAGCAGTGGGGTTGACATTCCAGGGTTGGAGCGGTAGATTTATAGAACTAGGGAGATTGCGAGATATCCCCAATTCTATTGACGTTGGCACGCTCGAACACTTGGGAATAAAAGTGATCTCCTTAGACAGAGACGCCAAGATACCTTGCCCTGCTGATCTTGTTGAGAATGGCGGGTGGCTGAGGCCAAGGCTCCTGGGTGGAAATCCGGTTTTACCGGTAGGGCCAAAAAGCCCGGGAGTGTGGGAGGCACTTGGTAAGAAGCATAATACAGGGCAGAAGGAGGGATCAAACAATGGCAGGCAAAATTTTTTACAGGGAACGGGAAAAGGTCACTGAGGGAAAAAGGCAGCCGAGGTTCAAGCTTGTGGCGGTTGCTGATGTAAATCTGAAGGTTTACGGAAAACACCTCAGGAGAAGTGAGCTTGACCAAATTGCATCATCGGTTGGAGCCGAACTCATACTCCTGACCCATGGAGACAAAAAATATAAGGACGAAGAGGTAGAAGTAAAGGACTAAGCGGTCCTGAATAACCTCAATAAGCTCGTCTCAAACGGTTTCAAAAATATCATAAAGGGGTATTATCATGCCATTGGTTCGTGAAAAGGACGGACGTCGTCTCCATGTTAAGAGTAAGTTAATGGGGGAAAGTTTAGTCAGTACATCATTCATTGAAGGCCTTCCGATAGCTCCACAAACGAGACTTTATCCTGATGTAAACATACTGAAGATTGGAGGTCAGTCTATCTGTGACCGGGGTGCCAAAGCCTTGCCGCCCATCGTTCAGGAAATCGCGGCGAACAAGCAGGACCACAAGATGCTCATTACAACGGGCGGCGGTACACGAAGCAGACACATCTACGCCATCGGACTGGAACTCGGGATGCCAACGGGTGTTCTTGCAAAATTTGGGAACTCTATCTCCGAGCAAAACGCGCTTCTCGTTACTATGCTTCTTGCGCCTTATGGCGGCATAAAGATCGGTCATGACGAAATCGTGAAGCTTACCAGTTACTTTGTACAGGGATGTATCCCAATCATGCATGGCATGCCTCCCTATGATTATTTTGCTATTCCGCCAGCAAAAGGAAGAATCCCAATTCATCGAACAGACGTAGGAACCATCATTCTTGCGGACCTGATCGGCGCGCGAAGCTGCATATTTATCAAGGATGAGCAGGGTCTTTATACGGGTGATCCAAAAAAGAATGCCAAAGAAAAATTCATCCCTGAGATTGGGGCAAAGACGCTGATGAACAAAGACCAGGACGATCTCATTGTTGAGCGACCATGCCTTGAGATTCTTCAAAACAGCGAGGTTCTGAAACAGATTCAGATCGTGAACGGACTTGAGAAAGGCAATATAACAAAAGCCCTTGCTGGCGAAAAGGTTGGGACAATCATCTACAAAGAATAGCTACTTTATTGTTCGTTTTAAAATACGACTACGTGATTGTGGCAGCATCATATGCTTCGTGGCTGATTAACTGAGAATCATAAGGAAGCAGTTCACTAAACAATTTCTTATTGCTTTAAATTCTGTTTTTTTTGGATTCCTTTTTATTAAAGTCGTACGCTGAAGTTTCACGGGCTTCCTCGTAGGCATCTACATTTCAAAACCCCAAATGGAAGCCCACTTTTTAAGCACAATCAAGGTTATTTGTCTCTGTCTTTATATACGCACATCTGACATTGAAGAATACTTATTTGAATTATATTCTGGCGTCGCCGACCATCAAGTCCTTCAGTATAAGAGTTTCATCGCATAGAAAGTTTTTCATAAAGATATTTGACAATGTCGATCCGTTACGATATGTTTTATAACGCTATATACATATGAATATAGCGAAGGTTAACAAAAACATATCTTGGAGGTTTTTATGATGTTTTTATATCGTTCTCTATACTATCTGAGCACTATATGTGTCTTGCTCATATTTGCGTTTTTAGCGGCTTCCCCGTCATACGGGGAAGAACTTCTTATATTTGCTGGTGCTGCAAGTAAGCCGCCAACGGAAGAAGCAGCGAAGGCTTTTGAGAAAAAAACAGGCGTGAAGGTTAATATTACGTTCGGTGGGTCGGGCTTTGTTCTCTCCCAGATGACCCTTGCGAAGAGGGGGGATCTCTATTTTCCCGGCTCGTCAGATTACATGGAGGTTGCTAAAAAAAGAGGTCTTGTATTCCCTGAAACAGAAAGGAATGTTGTGTACCTTGTTTCGGCAATAAACGTACAGAAGGGCAACCCGAAGGGTGTGCGATCATTGCATGATCTCATCAAACCAGGACTCCGCGTTGCCATCGCGAATCCCGATGGGGTCTGTGTGGGCGCGTACGCAGTGGAAATAATCGAAAAGAATTTTACTCCGGAAGAAAAAGCGACGTTCAGAAAAAACCTTGTCAATTATACGGAAAGCTGCGAAAAAACAGCAACCGCTATCTCATTGAAAGCCGCTGATGCAGTCATAGGATGGGAAGTTTTCCAGCATTGGGACCCGGAACGTATAGAAACCATTCCTCTTAAGAAACATGAAGTCGTTCGTATCGGATATATCCCCATAGCTATATCAAAATTCACGGCAAATAGACCTCTTGCACAAAAATTTATAGATTTTATCCTTTCAAATGAAGGGAAGGCTTTCTTCAAAAAATATCATTACTTCATGAGTCCTGATGAAGCTTCTATATGGATTGGTGATAAGAAACCAGTCGGTGGCGAGTATGTTGTCCCGGTGGAGTGGACTCGCAAATGAGCTTCAAGAGACTGGCGATCGCGTTCAGTGTTGCTGTCTTTCTCATCTATGCTGGCCTCATCCTCTCTCTCTTCTATTTCTATCAAGGTCCCCTATTTGTGAATACGCTTCTTTCTGAAAGAACGCTTTATTCCCTTCGTCTGAGCCTCACCACTGCGACGGTTGCCGCCGTTGTTTCCATTTTTTTTGCCGTTCCAGCGGCCTACGCCCTTTCAAGGTATAAGTTTTTTGGCGGACAGATTATTGATACCCTTCTGGAGCTTCCGATGATCGTCTCGCCCGTGGCCTTGGGCGCTATGATTCTCATTTTTTTCAACACGCCCGCCGGTCAATTGATACAGAATCGTGGGGTGGATTTTGTCTTTACCGTTTACGGCATAGTCCTCGCCCAGTTCATTACGACGGTTGGGATCGCGATACGGCTTATAAAAGCGGCTATGGATGAAATTCCCGAACGGTATGAAGACGTAGCAAAAACCCTCGGTGCTTCGCCTGTAAAAGCCTTTTTCACCGTTGTTCTTCCTCTGTGCAAACGAGGAATTTTCGCGTCTTTTGTCCTTACTTGGGCGAAGGCATTGGGCGAGTTTGGAGCAACAATTACCATCGCGGGCTCCATGGCTATGAAGACGGAGACCCTTCCGATTGCTATATTTATGAGAATATCCAGCGCAGATATTCAAGGTACAGCTGTGCTCGTTCTCATTTTGATTGGTATTGGGCTTGGCATTTTGTACGGAGTAAGACTGTTTGCAGGCAAAAAATCATATGTGTAGAACGGGAGAGCGAGAGAAGGCCGGAGGAATGGTTGCCTGATGCCTCAAATAGAACTTAAAAATGTCTCCCATTACGTGCTCCGCGATATAAACCTCACGGTCAAGGACAAAGAGATACTTGTTCTCGTGGGACCGAATGGCGCAGGGAAAACTACGGTCCTTAACGTTATCGCGGGATTAGTTGATTATATGGGCCAGGTCTGTTTTGACGGGAAGACTATGGACCGAATCCCGGCTCACAAGCGCGGCGTCGGTTATCTGTTCCAGGATCTGGCTCTGTTTCCTCACCTTACCGCCTCCCAAAACATAGCGTACGGGCTGAAAGTCCAGGGGTATCCGGCGGACGTTATAAATAATCGAACCAAAGAGCTTATGAATGCTTTGCATATTAGTAGGCTAAAGGAGAGATATCCAAAAAACTTGAGCGGCGGAGAGAAACAGAGGGTCGCCATAGCCCGTGCAATAGCGCCTTTTCAGAAAATTCTCCTTCTTGATGAACCCACGGCCAGTCTGGATGCACAGACCGCAAAATTTCTCAGATCAGAACTGCGTGTTTTATTGAAACAATTTGAAATAACTGCAATATTTGTCATCCACGATCTGCTTGGCGCAGAAGAGGTAGCCGACAGAATCGCCATTCTACACAAAGGCCGGATTGAACAAGTCGCGTCACCAAAGGATATTCTCTTCCAGCCAAAGACGAACACTGTTTACGAGTTCATCGGGATGCCAAACATATTGGAATGTGACAAATGCCACGTGCTTTCTTCGGGATTGGTCGAGGTTGCTTCCGGCGATATGAAAATAGTGTTGCCTTATGAAGGGGATATCATAAGCAAGATTGCAATCTCGCCACATGACATCTATCTTTCTGGTAAGAAGCCGCCTGGCCCAGCCCTGAACCGCTACGCGGGGATTGTTACCGAGATTATTCCATTGCGCTCTATCGTCAGAGTTAAGGTTTGCATCGGACAGAACACCTTGATGGCTGAACTATCAAAAGAAGCGTTCGATGACATGAACCTGGGAGTCGGTAACGAGGTTTTTGTCATTGTGAAGTTGAGGAGACTGAGATACTTTGTGACATGAGAAGGTTATATGTATTAGAATTTCCTATCACTGGATATAGGCTGGAGGTTTTGTTTTATGCAACTTTATCTTGTCAGACACGGGGAAACAGCCTGGAATAAAGAAGAGGTTTTCAGGGGGAGAAAGGATGTTCCCTTGAATGAGACAGGGAAGAAGCAAGCGCAACTGACCGGTATGTTTTTTAAAAACAAAGGTATTGCCCGAATCTTTTCAAGCCCCCTCGGGAGGGCCATCGAAACGGCTGAAGGGATAGCCAATGCAACTAAGATACCAATTGAGGTGATGGATGAACTCACCGACATGGCTTTTGGTGAGTGGGAAGGACTCACATTGCAGGAGGTTGAAAAGCTTTACCCGGAAGAACTAAAAATCTGGCAAGAATCACCTCAGAAGCTTCACGTCCTGAACGGCGAGAGCCTCCAGGATGCGCGCCGTAGAGTTATAAAGGGGGTCTGGAAGGTATTGTCTGATGCAAAAGGCCCAATTGTTCTGGTAAGTCACCGTGTAATTTGCAAAATTATTTTTTTGTATGCCCTCGGTATCCAAAATCGGCACTTCTGGGCCATACGGTGTGACCCTGCTTCCATATCCCTTATCGAGAAGTTAGGTGATTCGATGTCGATATCCTTTCTGAACGATACATGTCACCTTTATGATAAGGCTGGCCAGTCTTCTTGCAGGGATTTTTAAGATTTAAGACCCTATCGCTTTAATTTTTTCCTGAAGGTCGCTCATTATTTGCCGGATTTCGTCCGACCGTCCGCTTACGCTGGAGAGCAGGGCGTCAATTGTTGATAATTCATTACGTACATAATCGAGGGCTTGATTCTTTATGTCGTCAATGGTCTTGTTGATCCGCACCTCCCACTGGTAGGCGAGGCGGGAGATATGGATGTCGGCGACCCGTGGAACGCTCTTGAGAAAATGTTTTTCAAATATCTTTCTGAAGATAAACATGGGGAAAAGAAACCAGAGCAAGTCAAAGTGGAAATCAAACACCTTTGTAAAGGCTACATCGGGATGGCTTGGTTCTGAAACTTCTATGACCCAGTCAGGACTGTTCAGGTTTACTCCAAGCGCTTTTTTGACGTTATTGTCAAGGACATTTCGAAACAATGCAACCGACCGAACGATACTACTCTGGGCCTTCTTCAGGCTTCCAAAGAAATGTTTGTACTCGGCTTTTGATATACGATCAACCTCTTCCGTCAACGCCTCCATGAGCCACGCCTCATAACGTCGGGTCAACTTCCAGAGATTCCCTTTCCACGATGGCATTTCGTCCGAAAGCTTTGCAAGAAGTCTTTTCGTGAATGGTGCCCTCTGCGTTTCATCGAGGTAGTTGGCTATGAGGGTGCGGGTTGCATTCTTGTTTTCTCGTGCTACGAGGTTGAGTTCTCCCTCGATTAGCTCGTAATTTACCTTTTCATCGAGAATAAGGTCGCGAAGTGTCTGCCTGTCTGCATCATTCTGCATTGACGTTTTCAAGGCAACGTCCAAATAGGAGAGGCACATTCTGGCAAGAGAGCGCACCTTATGATGAGATATACCACGAAATTCAGCATCGCGGTTTGTTGATAATGACAGGAGGAGCTGATCAAGAAATCGCCTATACAGCTGAGTGTCTTTGACAGTTGAATATGTAAGTATCTGAAAATCCTTATTCAGTTCTTTTTTGAGTGTATCCTTGAAAAACTTGACCACCTGAAGCCGTTGCTCGTCCGTGAGAAGGTCGGCCTTACTCAGAAGGAGCACAACCCTTGGGGTATAATCCATCAGCTCCCGGATTAGATTGAGGTCATTTTCAGAGAGAGGTCTGTCCGAGCTGATTGTTACAATGGCGCATCCCACCTCGGGAAGCCAGTCTTCAGACATTTCTGTGTTATATCGAAAAACGCTGCCCAACCCTGGGGTATCCACAAATCGCAAACCTTTGTAAGGTTCGAGAGAAGGAAGTTCTATGTCCACAACCTCAACATTCTTCTTGTTTGCTTGATTTTTCAGCTCAGATATGTACTCCTCTACCTCTCCAAGCTCTATTTCTGATGTTTTGTCATCAAAATATTTAACGATTGCTTTTTCTTTTGAGCCATACCGAAGGCGGGTTATAACAGTAGTTACGGGGATTACCCCAACAGGTAATACGTTTTTTCCAATTAGGTTGTTGATAAACGAGCTTTTTCCTGCCTTAAACTGCCCCAGGATTGCAACATCAATGAAGGGACTTTCTACAAAGAGGGTTTTGCACGCCTCAATCTGACGGTTGAGCGAACTAACACGGAATTCACTGCATACGCGTGTCACAAAATCGACAATTGAAGCTCCTGAGGTTTCCGTAGACAAATTGGGTGATATCTTTAAATCGTGTGCCATGTAGACTCCTCCTAAAAACCTCCTGAAATTCGCCAACTATTCTCAAAATACAAAAGCTAATCAGGGGGCACTTCAATTAGGTAGGAGTCATTAGCCCATGAAGGACGGTCATTGGTGGACCCCATCACCATGCATACTATAGCATATTTTGGCATAAAATTATACAGAATTGACGTTTGTTTTCAAGCAGAATTGGTTCAAAAAGACCCTGAGATATGGTATATTGAGTCTGGCTGCACGAAGAATAATCGAAGAAAGCGGTTTAACAATAGACACTCATACCGCCAAAGGAATAATATGACACAGGAGGTAACACGATCATGATCTATTCACATGAAGTACAAAATATGTGTTCTGTTACAAAAGGCGCAGATCACGGCCCGGCCCCGATCCCACAGGAAGGCAAATGGACCCAGGTAAAAGAAATAAAGGATATATGTGGGTTTACCCACGGCATTGGGTGGTGTGCGCCTCAACAGGGCGCATGTAAATTGACCCTTAATGTAAAAGACGGGATCATCCAGGAGGCGTTGATCGAAACGATCGGGTGCTCAGGCATGACTCATTCTGCGGCAATGTCTGCAGAAATACTGCCAGGGAAAACGGTCCTTGAAGCGTTGAATACAGATTTGGTATGCGATGCAATCAATACTGCCATGAGGGAGCTCTTCCTGCAGATAACCTATGGAAGGAGCCAGTCAGCATTCTCAGAAGGCGGTTTGGCCATAGGAGCAGGATTGGAGGACCTGGGCAAGGGATTGAGAAGCCAGGTTGCCACAATGTATGGAACGGTGGCCAAAGGGCCACGATACCTGGAAATGGCAGAGGGATATGTAACAAAGATTGCCCTCGATGATAATAGTGAAATAATCGGGTATGAATTCGTGAGTCTCGGAAGAATGATGGAGATGATCGCAAAAGGCATGGATGCAAATGAGGCGCTCAAAAAGGCTTCCGGGAAATATGGCAGGGTTGACGACGCCTCAAAGCTGATCGATCCGAGGCATGAATAAGGAGGGCACACGATATGGCACTTTTTGAAAACTACGAAAGAAGAATAGGGCAAATCAACGCAACATTGAGTAAATATGGCATCAGCTCAATAGAGGAAGCAAAGCAGATCTGTGAACAAAAGGGAATAGATCCGTACAAGATTGCCAAAGAGATTCAACCAATCTGTTTTGAGAATGCAGGCTGGGCATATATCGTTGGGGCGGCAATAGCGATAAAGAAGGGTTGCACAAAGGCAGCAGATGCTGCAGAGGCCATCGGGGAAGGCTTACAGGCATTCTGCATCCCCGGTTCTGTTGCAGACGACAGAAAGGTTGGTCTTGGCCATGGAAACCTGGCCGCTATGCTTTTGAAGGAAGATACGAAATGTTTTGCATTTCTGGCAGGGCATGAGTCTTTTGCTGCCGCTGAAGGAGCAATCGGCATCGCTAAGTCGGCAAACAAAGTGAGGAAAGAACCTTTGCAGGTTGTGTTGAATGGGCTCGGAAAAGATGCGGCACAGATCATTTCACGGATCAACGGATTTACCTATGTGAAAACAAGATTTGATTATTATGCAGGAAAGCTTGAGATTGTGGAAAGCCGCGCTTACTCAAAAGGTGAAAAGGCTGCCGTCAGATGCTATGGCGCCGACGACGTCCGGGAAGGGGTTGCCATCATGCATCATGAGAAGGTTGATGTTTCAATTACCGGGAATTCAACCAACCCAACACGATTCCAGCACCCTGTTGCAGGCACATATAAGAAAGAGTGTAATGAGGCAAACAGAAAATACTTCTCCGTTGCCTCCGGAGGCGGCACGGGAAGAACATTGCATCCTGATAATATGGCCGCCGGTCCGGCTTCATATGGTATGACGGATACCATGGGAAGAATGCACAGCGATGCCCAGTTTGCGGGATCTTCTTCTGTGCCAGCCCACGTGGAAATGATGGGGTTTCTGGGTATGGGCAACAACCCCATGGTGGGCGCGACTGTGGCGGTAGCAGTTGCCATTGAACAGGCAAGCATGTAAAGCAGCGTTTGGAACGAAAGGTAAACCCCGCTAATTCAGCGGGGTTTTTTGCAGTTTGTTGTTGGGAGCGGTATCGGGTAATCCTCCACAAACACGCTCATTTCGTTCCGGCGACTGCATTCGCTCGCATTCGGCTTCAGAACTTTTACTAAGCAAAAGACCAAGCTTCATTGCCTCATGACGGTTTGTTAAAGGATTATCCGATACCGTTACATTAGCAAGGACAAATGTAGGTTTCCCTGCGTCCCGTATGATATGTCACGAGAATCACAAAAATGGAAAAAAACGTCGTATCTCTTTGATAAAAGTTTCCCGGTCAGTAAAGTGGATCGCATGAATGCCTGCTTTGCGAGCCGTTTCGCAATGGGCTGCAGTATCATCGATAAAAAGAAGTTTCTCTGGTGTGCTGCCTAACCGAGAGATTGTATCGGTAAAGTGGGAAGGGTCAGTCTTGCTTTTCCCGAGGTGATAGCTGTTATACACAACATCGAAGAGCTTGAAGAAATCGTACCTCTCGTCAAGTTCATCAAGCCAATTGGTTTGATCGCTGAGAATGGCAACCCCGATTCCCGAACCTCTCAGCTCTTTTACAATATCGCACATCCAGGGTCTCAGGATGAACCGGGAAAGAATCTCATTTCGAAGAATTGCATCATCATCGCTGATTCCCGTCTTGTTGCGGATTTCCTGCCAAAACACTCGCTCTTCAGAATGGCCTGTCAGGTACCCGGTTGTGTGAATACAATCAAGGGCAAGGGTATAGAAATCTGACCCATCCAATCCATGCCGGACAGCAATGGCATGGAGTCCCCCTTCAAATCCTTTTTCAGCAACGACTCCACCAAAATCGAAAAGAACACTATCTATGCACCACACATTGGTTTGAACAGTCATACCGATATCCTGAACGCAGAATGGGAGAACGCCGTAACACTTATTGTCAGCGGTTTTCATTATACTCCCATGTATGATGTCAAAGCAAATAAAACCCTTGAAAATACGTATGGTTTAAAGTAACCTTTGGGTGGTGGCAGTCAGCTCCCAGCATTCACTGTCAGCACGGCATCTGATGTAAATCATTTCGATTTTCATAAGTTTGTCGCTGAAGGTTGATGGCTGAACACCAATAGAAGAACAGGAGTTGTTATGCGCTATTCAAAAATGTTTATTCCTACCATGAAAGAAGACCCGAAAGAGGCAGAGGTTTTAAGCCACCGGCTCATGCTCAGGGCGGGATTCATTCGGAAACTGGCTTCAGGGGTTTACACGTGGCTGCCCCTGGGGCTGAAATCGCTCAAGAAGGTGGAAAATATCATCCGGGAAGAGATGAACAATAAAGGTGCTCAAGAGATTCTAATGCCTTTTGTACAACCGAAAGAGCTCTGGGAAGAAAGCGGCCGGTGGGACAAGTATGGTAAAGAACTTTTACGGATTCGGGATAGGAATAATAGAGAGTTGTGTCTGGGGCCTACCCACGAAGAGGTGGTTACTGACCTGGTGCGGCGGGAGGTGAAGTCGTATAGGGAGTTGCCTGTAATCCTCTATCAAATTCAGACGAAGTTCCGCGACGAGATACGTCCGAGATTTGGCGTTATGCGCTCACGTGAGTTCTCCATGAAGGACGCCTATAGCTTTGATGTAGATGAAGCTGGAGCAGAGAAAAGCTACATGGACATGTATGATGCCTACATGAAGATATTTGAGCGGTGTGGGTTTAATTTCAGGGCGGTAGAGGCAGATACGGGGCAGATAGGTGGGAGCTTCTCTCACGAGTTCATGGTTCTCGCCGATACCGGCGAGGATGTCATCATCTCATGCGGAAGCTGCGGATACGCCGCCAACCTCGAACGGGCAGAGGTTGGTTTCATCGACAGGGATCTGGCACGCACAAAAGGCCAGTTCAAGAACGTAGAAACTCCAGGCCAGAGAAAGATCGAAGAAGTGTCACGTTTTCTCGGCGTTGCGCCTGACAAGCTTGTCAAAACGATCATCTATAATACGGATAAAGGTACCATCGGTGTCCTGGTAAAAGGTGACCGCGAGATTAACGAGGTGAAACTCCGCAATATGCTCAACCTTGATGTTATGGAGCTGGCAGATGAGGAAACAATAGAAAAGGTTACCGGAGGCCCGCTTGGTTTCTCAGGACCGATTGGGCTCACCATCCCTCTCTATGCTGACCGCGATGTGATGTTTATGGAGGATTTTGTCGTTGGAGGAAACGCACGGGATGTGCACACAGTACAGGTTAACATCGAGGATTTCAAGGTGGAAGGGTACTATGACCTTAAAGTTGCTGAGCCGGGCGATCTGTGTGCGCGGTGTGGTGGTACCCATTCATCTACAAAAGGTATTGAGGTGGGGCATATTTTCAAGCTTGGCCTCAAGTACAGCAAAGCCATGAACTGCACGTATCTGGATAAGGAAGGAAAGGAACAGTTTTCAGTTATGGGGTGTTACGGAATTGGAGTGGGGAGAACGGTAGCTGCAGCCATAGAGCAGGGTCATGATGAGAACGGCATGATCATGCCTTTTGCCATTGCTCCTTTTGAGGTGTGCGTTTTGCCTGTTAACAGCTCGCACGCCGAGAGTATGGAACTAGCCGAGGCTGTGTATAAAGAGTTGCTCGCCAAGGGGATAGATGCCATTATTGACGACCGGCCAGAGCGGCCTGGCGTCAAGTTTAAAGATTGTGATCTGATCGGTGTGCCTATCAGAGTTACTATTGGTGAAAGAAACCTGAAGGATGGCGTGGTAGAGATAAAACGAAGGAATGAGAAAGATTCCCAGAAAGTTCGGAAAGAAGAAATCATAGAAAGGGTTTTACAGTATGCTGACGAATTTAAGCGAGGGTAGTTTTACTCCAAAGGAAGAGTTACAGAATCGAATCAAACAGTTAAGAAAAAACATGGAGAAAAAGGGTATAGCTTTCTCCATAATACTTCAGAATGTTGACCTTTTTTACTTTGCCGGTACAGTCCAGAAAGGAGTTCTTGTCATTTCCGTTGATCACGATCCGCTCCTTTTCATTGAAAGAAATATTGACAGGGCTGTTGTTGAAACCGGTCTCGAGATTATCCCAATCAAACGGGACAGGGATGTGAGCGACATCTTGACGGAGAAAGGGATATCGAGAGGTATGTGTGGAATGGAGCTCGATGTCGTTCCCGTATCGGTTTTTGAGCGATGGAGGAGTCTCCTTGGTTTCGAGAGCTTTACCGACGTATGGCCTCTCATTCGTGATCTGAGAATTGTGAAGAGCCCATTTGAAATTATCCAGGTTAAAAGATCAGGGAATGTGTGCGACCATGTTTTTGAAAAGGCGAAAGATGTGGTCCGTGAGGGCGCCAGAGAAGTCGACATTGCGGCATTTCTCGAGGCGGAAGGCCGCAGGGTTGGCCACCAGGGTTTCCTGAGAATGCGGGGGTTGAATCAGGAGATGATGAATCTGTACATCACCCATGGACGATCAGGCACCATACCATCAAGCGGTGATGTGCCCATAGCAGGAGCAGGTGTAACCCACGCCATTGCCCAGGGTCCTTCGTTGAACAGGGTAGAACGAGGAGTGCCAGTCGTTATCGATTACGGTGGTGGATACAACGGGTATATTACCGATGAGACACGGCCATTTGTGGTCGGCGAGTTAAAGGAGCGATTTCGGAAGCCCTATGAAGTTGCCAAAGAGATTGTCGAAGATGCCACGGCATTCGGTAGGGAAGGCATCGATGGGACCGAATTGTTCAACCGGGCAGAAGCAAAGGCCAAAAAGGCGGGGCTTCATGAGTACTTCATGGGTTTTGGTCCCGGAAAGGTAAGCTTTGTCGGCCATGGCCTTGGCCTTGAAATCAACGAGCTGCCCGTTATTACGCCCCGACACCATATCATACTCCAGGAAGGGATGGTCTTTGCCTTTGAGCCAAAATTCATTTTCCCCGGCGAGGGGGCAGTCGGGATCGAGGTGGACTATATCGTGCGAAAAGATAAACTTGAGCGCGTCACCCGCACACCCATCGATCTCGTTATCCTCTGATGAAAGATATTGTTCCGAATTGTCCATAAGGATTGCCTGATACCATATACCATAATCTCATGACCTATTTGGGATTATATAGTTATTATGATGAGTACAATCGACAAGAAGGCACACATAAGCGTTCCCAATGCCGTTAGGGCGGGGCGAGGCAATCTCGGATGTATATGTCTTTTTCTCGTAGTCATTTTTTGTAGCTGCACCAGCACTCACCCCTCACTTTCCAGAATACCGGAGGATGCCGTTGTCCTGGCTTTCGGCGACAGTCTTACGTCAGGTGTTGGTGCGCCGAACGGATCAAGCTACCCGGAAATACTTGAGACGCTCATTCACAGGAAGGTTATCAGGTCCGGTATTTCCGGTGAGACATCAGGTGAGGGCCTTGTTCGCCTGCCACGTGAGCTTGCCGCTTATAAGCCACGGCTTGTCCTGCTCTGTCTTGGTGGGAATGATCTGCTCCGTAAGATGGATCCCGAAAAGACTGCGCAGAACATAAAACGGATGATTCAGATCATTCGCGACTCAGGGGCAGAGGTTATGCTCATTGGAGTTCCAGCACCAGGATTCATACTTTCAACAGCTCCTTTTTACAAAAAGATTTCGAAGGATATGAATACACCTCTTGAAGGATCATTGCTGGCAGACATCTTGGCTGATCGCACATTGAAAGCAGACCCAATCCATCCGAACGAAGAGGGGTATCGCCTCCTTGCACAGGGAATTGCAGCCTTCCTTCGCAAAGCAGGGGCAGTTTCGTAACAGCTGATAGCTTTAAGCTGTAAGCTCATAGAAAAAGCTAAAATCATTTGCAGCTCTGCATTTCCTTTCAGCTATGAGCATAGAACTATGAGCTGTACTTACATTACTCCCAAAATAATTGCAATACCATTGAAGAAATAGAGCATGCGGACGTATTTTCCGTGCTGGTCGAGGAGAACCCAGTCATCGGTATTTCTGGCGATGCGGATAAGTCTCAAAAAGATGGGAATTGTGAGGAGCGACACCATGCTCAGCCATGTCAATAGTCCTGCTGCCGTAAGGATTATAATGGTGAGATAGATTGCAATAAACCAGAGGATGAGTGCGAAGAAGGCGCCCTGTTTGCCAAGCCGGACCGCAAGGGTCCTCTTGCCGGATGCTTCGTCAGTATTTATATCAGGCAGGCTTTGATAATAGAGAATGGATGCGACCATAAGACCAATAGGGAGCGAAACAAAAAATGCGTTCCAATTTGGGCTGCCGGCAATAACCCAGTAAGTTCCCACGACCATAATGGGCCCCATATTGATAGCAACAAAAAGCTCTCCAAGGCCGTGATATCCATACCGAATGGGTGGTGCGACATAGAAGAGGCTGCTGAAAAAAGCGAAAAGGATAAGCGGTGCAAGGCCATACAGCTTCAGTCCGAATACAATGTAGAGAGAAATAATGAACCCGATGAAATAGAGCAGGATAATTGCCCATCCGAGCTGAGTCAGGGTTATCTTGCCCTGCTGAATTACTCTGGACCCGCCAATTGCGTTCCCAGAGTCGGTGCCCTGGATGTAATCAAAGTAGTCATTCGCGATGTTGGTAACAAAATGGACCACAAAGCATGCTCCAAGAACGAGGAGGAACCTTCCCCCATTCCATCCATACCTTTTTGCCATGAGCCAGCCAGTGATTATTGGGATGAGGGTTGCTATAAAAAAAGGCGGCCTACTGGCCTGAATCCACGCTTTGATTTTTTCTTTGTCCACCTGTCCCCCGGAATTCAGCTTATAGCTGTAAGCTCATAGCAAAATCCAAAATCTTTTGCTTAGAGCTATGAGCTACAGGCTGGTTTTATTCCCACATGCAGATATGTTACACCAAAGGTAAGGCTATATGCATCAACATTGTGAATGCCAACATCTTCCATCATGGTAGTAAATGCGTCTGGACTCGGAAAGTTCATAATGGAGTCGGCGAGGTACCGATACGCAGCAGGATTTGAAGAGAAACGCCTCGCAAGACGCGGCAGGATGTGGTTCAGGTAAATGTGATAAAAGGTCTGAAAGAAGCGATTGCGGGTAAAGGTCATCTCGAGGATCATGACCTGGCCTCCGGGAACTATCACGCGAAGCATTTCACGAAGAGCGCCCTGTCTGTCTGGAATATTCCGTATGCCGAACGCCATAGCTGCCACATCGAAGGTGTTGTCACGAAAAGGCAGGTGGAGGGCGTCACCAGCCATGAGCTGAATCCTGTCTGCGAGCTTTTCTTGATCCACTTTCTCCCGACCAGCCTGAATCATTTCCCTGACAAAATCGATCCCATTCACAGTAATCTCGGGGTAATAGCGTGCAGCTTCAATGGAAAGATCGCCAGTGCCGCATGCAATATCAAGAAGCCGTTTTGTTTGAAAAAAGCGCATTTTTTTAATGGTGAAGCGACGCCATGCGATATCTCTCCTCAGACTCAGAACATGATTCAAGAAATCGTACCGCGGGGTTATGGTGGAAAATATCTCCTTTACCATCCCTACGCGTTCTGTTTCAGTGGTTTCTCGGACTGAAGGATATGATTTATTTATACGTTTTTCCATTTGCAGAGCTTTCGTTCAAGAAGATCAAAAACTTCATAAAGGATGATGCCGATACATGATAACGCAATGATACCTACAAACATGGTTGGATAATCGGCACGTCCCCACGCGTCGATAATGTAAAAGCCGAGTCCTTTCCTTGTAGCAATTGACTCAACAAAGAAGAGAACTGCCACAGCCGTGCCTGTTCCAATTCGCAATGATGTAAAGATACCGGGAAGGCTTATAGGCCATACTACATGGCGGTAAAAGTGCCAGCGATTTCCTCCCAGAGATTTGAGAGAATAAATGACTTCCATACTAATTTTCCGGGCGCTATCCCGAGTTGTGATAAGGAGTTGAAAAAAAATAATCATTGTGATGAGGACAATTTTTCCTATATCACCGAGACCAAAGAGAACAAAAATTATTGGCATGAGAACAATTTTCGGTATAGGATAACCAAGATAAATGAGGGGGGCAAAAAGCCGGTCAAACCTCTCGTTGCTCCCCAGAAAAAGACCTATTGGTACGGCAAAAATAAATCCAAAGAACAGACCTGCAATTATTCGAAAAAGGCTTAATCCCACATGGCTCCAGAAAAGACCTTTATCGAGTTCTGAAATACCCTGACGGAGAACAAGAAAAGGGTCTGGAAGAAGGGTGCTGCCAAGAAGCAAAGAAAGCATGTACCAGAGTGCATAAATAAGAAGAATAGTGACAAGATAGGCGATAAGAAGTTGCCGTTTCTTCAATCCAACTCCTCAAGTATATTCCTGAGCTTTGTGCTCAATTCAAAAAAGGATGGTTGTGTGCGGTAATGAAGATCGCCGACACCAGGATTCTCCAGAACCGTTTTTATGCCCGGTGCGCGATTATCAAGTACAAGAATCCTCTTGCCGAGAAAAATTGCCTCTTCGATGTTGTGAGTTACAATAATGAAACTGAATTGTCGTTGACCGAAGACCGCCAACAACCTATCCTGCAAGCGCTCCCTGGTGATGGCGTCAATTGCGGCAAAAGGTTCATCAAGCAGCAGAAGGGCAGGGCGCAAAATCAAAGCCCGTGCCAGGGCTACCCGTTGGCGCTGACCCCCGCTCAACTGATGGGGATAGAGATGATCGAGGCCTTCAATACCGAGAACACTTTTGAACTCTGCGAGCCTTTTTTCTGGTATCTTGAGCCTTTGAATATTCGCTCCAAGAAGGATGTTTGCTCCAACCGTTTTCCAGGGAAACAAACCATATTCCTGTAATACGAGCCCGATTTTTCGGGTAGGGCCATCAATAGGTTCTCCGTCAATCTTGACAATACCTCCGGAAGAAGGGAGAAGTCCTGCGATAATAAGGAGAAGCGTAGTCTTTCCGCACCCTGAGGGACCCATGATAGCGAGAGAATCCCAGGATGAAAGAGTGAAATTGACATCCTCGAGAACCCTTTTTGGTTCATTCAAACCGGGAAAATATTTATTGAGTGATTCTACGCAAAGGAGGTTATTGGACATAATCCACGGCCACAAATTGACCATATGTCATTTCTGTTTTTATGACATTTTTTTCTCTGAGCCAACTGTACACATCCATGACCTCTTCGTTTCGGGGTGTATTCAGTGGAGGAAATTTCGGAATGGTAAACTTCTGGTGGAGCGGCTCCGGAATTTTACACTCACGATTCATGATGGGTCGAACCTGATCAGGATTCTGGTTGATAAAGTCATTTGCTTTTTGCACCACTTTTACGAATTTTTTGACGGTATCCGGGTTCTTTGCGAGAAATTGGTCACTAAAAACAAGGACTGTACCAGTCATGCCGGTTCCTCTGTCATCGACAATCACCTTCGCCCCCTTCGTCTCGGCCAATGTGACGAGAGGTTCAGGGAGGACAGCCGCTGGAACCTGTTCGCTCATAAGCATCTGTAAGCGAATAGGGATGCTTTTTACCTCAACGAGATTTATTGTATTCGCTGCAATTCCTTTTTTCCCTAAAAGCCGTGTTATGAGGTAGTCCAGCATGGTGTTTGAGCTGCACGCGATGCCGGCAGATGCAAGACTTTTCACGTCTTTTTTCGGATATTTCGGAGCGGCAAGGATGGCGAACATCCGTTGCTCATTCTTGGTATTGAAATAGGCAGCAACGATTTTTACGAGGGTTCCATTGGCAGTCAGAACCATCGGTGTGATCATGTCCCCAAAGTAACCTGTTATCTGACCTGCAGACATGGCAACGTCCTTTTCCATCGCAGAGCTGAAGGGTACCAATTCTACATTAAGGCCTGCTTCTTTGAAATAGCCCTTCTCTGCAGCCACAAATAATGGCAGTGCCTGTATAACCGGAAGGGTGCCAAACTGTATTGGTGGAGAGGTTTTCGTACCTTTTTCCTGGCCTGCCGGTGAACAGCCCAATAACCCCTGAACCGCGAGGACTATCACGATGATCATTCCAATATTTTTCATTGTTCTCATGAAAGACTCCCATATCTTTAATATTCGTGACGCGTGACGCGTAATCAGCGGTCGGTTTTTCAACCCGTTCCGCGTTCCCGATCACGCGTTACGGATTTACTTTACGACCTGTGAAACTTCTCATTCAGCACTCTTTTAAACCTCGGGGCATAGATTATGTCAAATGCATCTTCTTTTCCCGGGAAAAGCTTCAGGGCATGCTTTCTTACCCCTTCAACTACCCGAATTGCTTCATCATGGTTCAGTTGTTGAGATCGTAGGTATTCAATAGCAAAATCAACAATGAACCTCAGTCGCCTGAGCTTCTTTTCCTCTTCCAGTAAAGAGTCATCCATGGTTTACCTCAGCTCATAGCTGATAGCTGTACGCTCACAGCAAAAGCTAAACCGAATTGCATTTCTGCATTCCCTTTCGGCTGTGAGCCGAGAGCTACGAGCTGCGTTTGAACGCGTTCCGCATTACCGATCACACGTTCCTGCTTTTCCCGCCCGTCTCGCCTTCAGCATTTCCCGAAACTCTACAAAAAGCCACAAACCTATCCCTGTGGAGATTGAGATATCTGCAACGTTAAATGCAGGCCAGTGCCAGCTCTGGTAATGAAAATCCAAAAAATCTGTCACATAACCATAGAATATTCGTTCATACACATTCCCAACGGCTCCAGAGAGGATGAGGGCAAGAGCAAACATTTTGCCAAGAGAAAGACGATATGCCAGCATCATGTAAATGAGGATCCCAATAATAGCGAGGGGAAGAAACATAAAAAACTGTTTTGCGAAGCTAAATCCCGAAAAAAGCCCGAAAGCACCTCCAAAATTCCTGGCATGAACCAGAGAAAAGAATGGTGTCAGCTCAACACTCTCAAGATATGCAAGGTCTTGAATGAGGAGAAGCTTCGTCCATCTATCGAGCAGAAAGATGCAGGGAACTATAAGGAAGATAAGGTATCTGCGCATCGCTTACAAGTATTCGGGAACTTCTCTGGGGACGTGTTGAGATCTGTTGCATACTGCCAGCATCTTTCACATTTTTTTCCGTCTGCCTTGAAGACAGTAATCTCTGTTTCGCCATCCCCTTGCTGGAGCTCAATTTGAGATACGATGAATACGTCTTTTAATTCATTTCCCAGCTTTCTGAGTAAGGTAAGATCACTTTCGCTGGCCTGAATGATAATCTTTGCATCAAGGGAGTGGCCAATCACCTTTTCTGCTCTTTTTTCTTCAATCTTTTTATTTGCCTGTTCCCTGATTCGCCAGATCTTTGCCCATTCTTCTTCAATTTCTGTTTTTATCAGTTCTTTCGAAGATACGGGAAAGGTTGTGAGAAAGACACTTTCTTCTTTCACAAAACCCCTGAGGTATGACCACATCTCCTCTGCAGTAGAGGACAGGATGGGCGCAATAAGTTTTAAAAGGGATACCAGGGTTTCGTAAATAACTGTCTGGGAAGCTCGTCTCTTCAATGAATCCTTGTGTTCCACATAAATCCTGTCTTTCACAATATCCAGGTAGAGAGCGCTTAAGTCGACAGCGCAGAAGTTCTGCACGGCATGATAGATGACATGGAAGGTATAATGAGTATAGGCATCGGTGACTTTTTCAATGAGCGTATGAAGCCGTGATAAAATCCATGTGTCAAGATAGGAAAGGTGTTCGTAGGGAACAGTATGCTGTTCTGGATCAAAATCATCATTGATGTTTGCATGGAGGAACCTGAGCGTGTTTCTTATCCTTCGATACGTTTCCACGAGCCTGTTTATAATATCTTTTGAGATCTTGATGTCGTCGCGGTAATCCTCATAGGTGGCCCAGAGTCTGAGGATTTCAGCGCCATATTTCTCGATAATCTCCTCTGGCGCTATAACATTGCCAAGGGATTTCGACATCTTTCTGCCCGTGCCGTCAACTACAAACCCATGGGTGAGAACAGACTTGTACGGTGCATGACCTTCATTCCCTACCGAAGTGAGAAGAGAACTGTGGAACCATCCCCTGTGCTGATCGCTTCCTTCAAGGTACATATCAACGGGGTAGGTTAGCTCTGTGCGCTGTTTACATACAGCAGCCCAACTGACTCCGGAATCAAACCATACATCCACGATATCTTCTTCCTTGACAAAGGTTGTGTTATTACATTTTTTGCACCTGGTCCCCTGAGGCAGAAAATATGAAGCATCTTTCTCGAACCATATATCCGCGCCGAACTCCCGTACTGCTTTGGTAACATTCGTGAAAGACTCATCACTCCAGAAAGGCTCCCGACATTTCTCACAATAAAATATGGTAATTGGGATACCCCATGTCCTTTGTCGAGAGATACACCAATCAGGCCTTACCTGGAGCATGTTGAAAATCCTGTCTCTTCCCCACTCAGGAATCCATTTTACCCTGTCGATTTCATCAAGGGCTTTCTGGCGTAGTCCATTTTTGTCGAGGGAAATGAACCATTGCTCAGTAGCCCTGAAAATTACAGGTTTTTTGCATCTCCAGCAATGTGGATAGGAGTGTTCCATTTCTTCCTGGTGCAAAAGGCGCCCGAGCTCTTGGAGCTTCCGTATCACATGCTGGTTGCTTTCAAAGACGTTCATGCCTCTGAAGAACTCTACTTCATCAAGGAATTCTCCTCTCTCATTGACAGGAGAATAGATATCGAGACCGTATTCAATTCCTGTTTCATAGTCTTCTTCGCCGTGCCCGGGGGCTGTATGAACTGCTCCTGTGCCGGTGTCAGATGCAACATAGTCGGCATAAACCATGAATGAATCCCTCTCAAGAAAGGGATGTCTGAAGGATACGGAAATCAGAGCATCGGCAGGTATCTCCCCGAGAACCGTATATTCGCGTATTCCGGCTCTTTTTGTTATGTCTTCAACGAGCTCCTTTAATGCAATGTAGATTTCACCACCAACATCGAAGGCAACGTATGTAAAAGTAGGATTGATCGCTATGGCAAGGTTTGCTGGCAGCGTCCAGGGTGTGGTCGTCCAGATGAGCATGAAGATTGGTTTGTCAGGGTAAGAAGCAAAAAGACCTTCCCGATTTCCCGCATAAGGGAACTTAACGAAAATGGAAGTAGATTTTTTCATCTCATATTCAATCTCGGCCTCGGCGAGTGCGGTAAGGCAACTCATGCACCAGTGGACAGGTTTTTTCTTCCGATACACCTCATCTCGGGTAAAAAACTTCTGAAGCTGTTCGATAATGGTGGCCTGGTAGCTGTAGTCCATAGTGATATAAGGCTTTTCCCAGAGGCCGATACCTCCGAGCCTCTTGAATTCCTCTCTCTGGATATCAATAAAGCCTTCAGCGTATGACCTGCACCGATGCCGAATTTCAATCTTTGACAGGGAGGCCTTCTTTTCCTTCATCTCTTTCTCGACCTGGTGCTCAATGGGCAATCCATGACAGTCCCATCCTGGAATATAGTCTGCCCGAAAACCGGACATGAATTTTGATTTAACGATGATATCCTTTAGGATTTTATTCAGGGCGGTACCGAGATGGATATGACCATTGGCGTATGGCGGGCCATCATGAAGGATGAACAGAGGCCGGCCACGTGCCTCATCAGTGAGTTTATTGTATATCTTCATATCTTCCCAAAATTTGAGCATCTCCTTTTCTTTTACCGGGAGGTTCCCCTTCATGGGAAACGGAGTTTTGGGCAAGTTCAATGTATTCTTATAGTCCATGTGATTTAGCGTCCTTTTGAATTAGTGCGCTTTTAACCATTAACCTTCAGCGATCAGCTGAATCGACAGGTACTCATTGAAAGCAGGCTTTACATGGAACCTTGAGTGCTGATGGCTGATAGCGAATGGCCCAAAGCTTCTGAGTAAAATTAGCATAAAGATGATATGTATTCAAGAATAAAGACGAATGACCATAGCTCTGAGCTGAAAGCATATAGCTTATAGGAAAAGCGGGAAAGGTAATAAGAAATTAGGTGATAGGTTATAGCTGATAGGTAACAGGAAAGGCATTTCTTGACCCCCTGTACCACGCCTTTTAGGTTATTTCTGTGGGCTGACAGCTTAGAGCTATGAGCCTAATGTGCTATACTTATCAAAAAAAGATAAGGAGGGAACAATGAGCACAAAACTGATGGATTACTTCAACAAGATGCCAAGGCTGGGGTGCTTGAGCACCGCAAATAGAGAGGGGAAGGTGAATGTTGCATACTTTGGTTCTCCGCGGATGATAGACGATAAAACCATCGTCATGGGTCTTGGAAAAAACAGGACGTTTAACTATCTTCAAGAGAATCCATATGGAGTTTTTATGATCATGGAGCCGGGGAAGGTTCCCACTGAATGGAAGGGAGTGAGGCTTTATGTGAAAATGACCGAATGCGCCACATCTGGTGCAAAATATGATGAGTTCAAGGCTCAGGTAACAAAGGTCGCAGGAGAAGCTGCGGCTAAGTTAATCTATGCTGCAGTGACCTTTGAGGTCTATGAATTAAAACCCCTTGCAGACTTTGGACAGGGATGGGAGAAATCGATAGGAACATAGTAAGCTCAGAGCCTTAAGCTGTAAGCTGATAGGAAATGCAATTAGAGTGCTTCTTTGGGGAGTATTGTGGGGCAGATTGTTCTGTCTGCCCCACTATTTTTTCTATAACTTAAAGATCAAAAGAAGCGAAACAACGAGAGAGTATATGACGAGAGACTCAATCATGGCCAGACCGATGATCATCGGGGTTGTGATCTTGCCTGATGCACCGGGATTTCTGGCAATGCCGTCCAATGCTGACGCAATACTCCGTCCTTGTCCGATAGCGCCACCGAATGCTGCGATTGCGATACCCAGACCAGCGGCAAGTGCCACCATCTGTTTTACGCCTGAATCGAGGCCGCCTGTTGCTGCCCCTTCAGCAGCCATTGCAATACCGAAGGAAAAGCTGATGAAGGCTCCAAGAAGCATAGTAACTACGAGAACTTTTTTCATAAAATCTCACCCCTTTCTTGTATTTGTTTAATGTTCTTCATGGGAAATAGCCCCTGAAAAATATGCCATAGACAAGAGCATGAAGACAAATGTCTGTACAAACGCAACGAATAATCCGAGGAACATGACGGGTAGAGGAACCAGAATTGGAACTAAGCCAAAAAAGATTGCAGTCACGAGATGGTCTCCTGTTATGTTGCCAAAAAGACGAAGACCGAGAGATAATGGTCGTGCAATGTGGCCAATGAGCTCAACGGGAATCATGAGCGGAGAAAGCGCCCACATAGGCCCTACAAACTGTTTCAAGTATTTCATTCCATGTTCCTTAAACCCGTAGTAATGGGTCATGACGAACACAGTGAGGGAGCACGCAAAGGTTGTGTTCACATTGTCGGTTGCGGGAAGAAATCCAGGCACGAGGCCCGAGAGGTTGTTGAACAGGATAAAAAGAGCAAGCGTGCCGACAATAAGAACAAACTCTTTGCCCCTGGGGCCCATAGTATCCATGATAATATTTGCAAGACTCTCAACAATGAGTTCAACCACATTTCTGAAGGTCAATTTGGGTGAAGGGACAATATCATCCTCAGTTTTTTTGAGCTGCTTATAGCCCATAATAACAATCAAAAGGATTATTACCGATACAATGATTCCGTTGAACACGTGAGGCTGGTCTTTCAGAATTGGAAAGAGCTCGGCCCATGACCAATCATGCCCCATTTTTTTGCCTCCTTTTCAAAACTGGGTTCCAAAGACTGGAAAACTGATTTATCACTATGGAAATAAATACTGTTGATAATCCAATGAGGAAAAAAACAACGTCAATATCACCGTATATTACAATAATAGCTATTAAAGCAATAAGGGTGAGAAATTTTATTGGTAATTTAATGGCGAGTTCTATTTTTTTTCCTTCAGGTTTTACCAAGCCACTTTCTATGATCTTTTTGATGAATCGAAAATTTAACGTCATAATTGCGCTGGCTACGGCAAAGCTAAAAACGTATTTAAATTCCCTCATGATAACCATAGCGAGGATGGACCCTATCACAAGGACAATAACGTTTATCCGTTCAATATCAAGTATTTTTGTTTCTTTCATTTTCCTTTTCAAGCTTTTTCATCAACTGGTAGATGGTCTTCATAGCTGCAATAACACCAAAAATCATGAAAATGATTGTTAAATACGGAGAAGTCATGAAGTATCTATCAAGGAAATACCCAATAGCTATCCCGATGGCCACACAAAGACCCATTTCAAGGCCAAGGGAACTATAACTTATGAGGGATTTTACTACCTCCCTCTTATCCTCTGATAAAGACTTGACCATTTCGAGCCCACTTTTATTTATCATACGGGCATCGGTTAGTCAAACTTTTTTTGTGATTTCTTTCACTTTTTACGTGGGCTCACGTCGCCCTCTACGCGACCCACTTACTTGGCAGGTGCTCCGGCTGTCGGAGCCTCCCGTACCCGCAAGCGGGTACCCGGCCCGAGAATGGGCTAGTTAGTAATCCTTACCTCTCTAATCCCTTAATCCCGAATTCTACTATTTTTTTAAGAAACTTTTGCTTGCTCCAAAAGGATACACCGGGAAGGTCTCAAAGAGCATAATGTCTATCCAGCTCTCCCTGCTTGCTATAAGACCCTTGGCGTCGGTGTCTACAACATTGATGACGCGGCATCCCTGAAGGTCAATGAACTCGCAAAGGACTTTTACCCCTTTTGGCCATTTCCAGTTCGCTCTTCGCCTTTCAACTTCCTTTTCATCTTCTGGAGACCATGTGCAAATATTCATGAAGTACATAATGGCAATACCCCCTTTTTGAGTAATTAGGACATCATGATGCCCTTGATACAAGTATAGCAGGGGAAAAACATATGTGAAGCGAACAGTACAAAAATTGGTTTGAATTTTCAGTATCTCTATGATATAAAAACCCTGCATGGGCCGTTAGCTCAGTCCGGTAGAGCAGTTGACTCTTAATCAATTGGTCGGAGGTTCGAATCCTCCACGGCCCATATGTAATTTCAGATACTTAGGCCACCGTTCGGGTGGCTTCTTTTTTTGATGTGTCCATATAACTGTCCAACAGTTCACCTAACCTCTCGATTGCCTCTTTCTCATGTTCCTCAGTCGACATAACATAGTGTTTCATTGTCGTCTGAATGGAAGCATGGCCTAACAGCTTCTGCATTGCTTTTTCATCAATATGGGCAGCAATAGCCCCTAACGTCCCAAAGGTTCTCCGAAGATCATGAAAATGCACATCATGAAGCCCGGCTCTCCTTACCGCCGAATTAAACGACTTCTTTACATCCTTAAATGGTTCACCGTTCTTGTCGTGGATTACATATTCACTCTTGCCCTGGAGCATGAGCTTGGCTATTTCAATTTTTGCCGTAGGGTGTAAAGGCACAAACCGCCGGTAACCTCCTTTCCCTTCATCGACTTCAAGAATATCTCGCTCCAGGTGCACGTGTTCACGTTTCAGGCTCAGCAGTTCCATCTTTCTCAATCCCGTAAAAAGGGCAAGGATCACCACAGACCTCAGATATGGTGCTTTCCGTTCTTTCCCGCAAGCCTCAACGAGCTTCGAAATCTCTTCAGCGGTTAAGAACCTAACCCGTGCTTTTTCTCTGGCGAGCTTAATCCCTTTGACCGGGTTCTTTATGGCAAACCCCCAATCAATGGCTTTAGTAAAAATACCTTTTAATATTGCTAATTCACGATTTACCATATAAACACCTACTTGCTGAAAACGCTCGCTTTGGTAGGCTTCAATCTGGTACCTTGTTATTTCATCCAGGTGCATTTCCCCAAATTTTCCGACAAGTTTGTTACAGATGATTGAGTAAAACTTAAAGGATCGTGTCTTTGAAGCATGATTTTTCAAATAGTCCTGGACAAAATCTTTGAATAGCCGCCTTTCAAGAAATTTGTCTGGAAACATCTTCCTTTCTGCTATTTCGTCTTTCAACTTCTGTTCATATCGCTCGGCAACTTTCTTCGAAGTGTGACCCGTGGTGAAAAGACGTTTCTTTCCCTTTTCGTCAATGAGCCGTATATCCCACACATTGCACTTTCTGGTTTTGTGCCATCGCTTGATAAGCATTACCGTACCCCCTTTTTTTCGAGCTCCAGGATATATGATTCGTGAAAACGTACCGCCCGACCAAGTTTTAATGGTTTGAGCTTCTTTTCCATGACCCAGATCCTTAGAGTGCTAATGGGTATTTTCCATCTTGCCGAAAGGTCTTTATAAGACAAAAGTACTGTAGCCATTTCGCTTTCCCCCTATTCGTTATTTTCGCCCTCTTTTTCTGACTCTCTTTATGACGTCCTTAAGGTCTGGATCAATTTTCTCGAAAACAGGAGCAACTTTTTCCCTCATTTTTTTCTGTAGCCCTTTGCCTCCTGTCTCTCTTAATATTTCCCCGTATCTATCATCTGGAACCTTGCCCCCAGTTCTCAGCTCTTCAATTACCGCCTTCACAATGTATTTGATCACTTTTGATGAAGGCACGTTGCTGTCAATTGCCGCAACATCATATTTTGCAACTTGATCGGGGTACTTTTTAACGTCAGTGTCGTATTTTCTTTGGAATTCTTTTACTTTTATTTGCAATGGTGATTCATCCATTCCAGGGGCAGGGGTTGATTCCAGGAAGCTAAACATCGGCTCTCTTGTTACAGATTCAATGATGAACGACATGGGAACATCAAATCCAGAGTTCTTTTTTAACTCTCCTTCTATAGCCCGAAGGTAGGAGAGGAGCTCTTTCAGGTATTTATTCAGACAGTACGAAATATTCACATCAACATAGTTTTGTTTGAACATACTGAAAACGGCCTCGTATATCTCTTCATCTACTGCAAATGATTTTACTTTCTTGGCCATGTTTATTGCTCATTAGTAGTAGTTAGTAACAGTTAATAATAATTAATAACGTAAGATTGATATTCTGTCAAGTTTTTTTTTATTCTCTGGTTTGTTGCTTTTGGAGTTTATTTGCTTAGGTTAAATTTAGATTTTCTATGAAATTTCGAGTTTTTCCATTGTTTTTGCATATTCCTCGGGTGTCAATTCCCTTTTCAGCAATCTTTCAATTGCCAAACAGACTCTGTATTCCTTGTCAGAAAGACTTTTCTCCAGCAATGGATTTATATCATCGAAATTCCAAGTAATAGCTTCTTCCTTCTTTAATCCTTGGCACATTTCTTTCATCGCAATCACATCTTTAAATGCTTTGTCTTGTTTACCCCTGAGAGATAGAAGGCATATTTTCAAGAAAGACCTCAGACACAAATATACATCACTTTTAATTTTGTCATGGATTTTTTCTAAAAAAGCTTCTGCATCGTCAACAAATCCAGCCACTATAGACAATTCCACATATTCGAGCATTAGTGAATCGTTATCAACGCATTTATCCTTGTCTATCAATTTTGTCAATATGTTTAAAGCGGTCTGATATTCATCATGCGCTTCATCCAGTCTTCCTTTTCTGTTTAGAAATCTTGCCAGCAAGAAGCGCTTGTGACGGTCAGTCGGCCACAATCCAACCATTTTCCGAAGTGTTTCTTCTAGTCCTATCTCCTGCCCCAGCTTTTCAAGTATTCGTAACTTTATTTTATAACGATTCTCATCATTGGGCTCTAGCTCAAGCGACTTGTTTATGCTCTCTAAAGCCTCTTCCCCTCTGTCGAGCTTTTCTAGAATCTCAGCCTGCATTTTATAATTCTTGCCGCTCGGTTCAAGTTCTAGAAGTTTCTGAACACATTCTAACGCTTCGTCCCATTTCTCTAGCTCCTTGAGAACGGTCAATTTATTGCTATAATGATGAGCAACCTTCGGTTTAATTTCTATAGCCTTGGAGTAATATTCTAATGCCTTTTCGTTATCTCCCAGGGCCTTGTATGTCACTCCCATGTTGTTGTAGGCTCCAGAATTTAGCGGATCAAGTCGAATAACAGTTTTGTAAGCCTCCAAACTTTCTTTGTAGTTCTTAAGATCGTGTTCTAAATATCCTATATAGAAGAAAGCATCCCAATTTTCCGGCTCAAGGATGACCACCTTTCTGAGTAATTCGATAGATTCTTCTTTCATTCCCTTCTCTTTTAACATCATCGCCTTGGAATAGAGTAGCTTGGGATCATCAGGCATTCCTATTTCCTCAAAGAACTTGATTCTCTTTTCCAGCGACTCTATTTTTCCCTCCCTCTCCAACGTAAGGTCTATTGCTTCAAGCTCCTCGATTTTTTTAGAAGATGTTTCCTCAATTTTTTTTGCTGCGGTTTCCGTGTCTTGTTTTAGCTGATCCAGATTAACCTCAATGAGTTTTTCTACCTCTTTCGATTTTTCTCTCAGTTTTTGAACCTCAGCATCGATAAGTAATTTTGCGCCTTCCAATGTTTCCATTGCTTCTCTACCTTTTCGTCGTGCTCGCATGCCCTCATACCCTACAAAAAGACCAGCCAAAGCAATGATTATTCCAAAAATTGTCGCAATAATTCCAACAAATGTTATTAGCCGACTCGTAGCTTGCCCACTCCTATTTGCCGCTTCTATACTTGTGATATATAAATCATTTCTCAATTTTTCTATGTCCCCTTCAACCCTAGACAGTCGCTCGGTATAAATTTCGCTTTGTGTTTTTTTTGAGGCTGCATGTGTATTTATATTGAATAGGGTTATGCTAACGAGCATTAATGAACTGATAATAAATATAGTTATTATTTTATTCATTGGTTTCCCCCAACTGTTTTGTGTCAATTTAGGCAATTCTTTTATTATTTTCTCATTTATGAATGTTTATGCCAAGCAAATTGTTTGAAATTATTATGATACCTAAATTATATAATAAGTAGATTGTCTATCTTATTAATTTTCTTCCTTTTCAAACTCCTCAAGCCCCCCATACCTTTCTGCAAATTTTTCTTCTTCTGTTTTATTGCCGAAGTTTATTCTTTCCCACTCCTGGTACTTTATTCTGTTCTCTTCCCCGAAAGGCATGAACCCTCCATCCCATTCTTCATCATAAATTCTATCGGTACCTACACACTCCCATTTACCCTTTTGAAATCTTTCTTCTATAGGAACATCGTCTTCTTTAACTTCGATACTCTCACAGTCTACCTGTGTTTGTTTTCTTTTTCCATACGCTACCCGATATAGTGGAACATTGAAGAAGTAGGCATATGCATAAAATAGATGAACCTGGTTGCCCCTAACACAATTGATTGCTTTTTTGAGATAGCTTGAGAGATACCCAGCAACCTGCTTTCCTGATCTTACGGTTATTTTTATGCCTTGCGGTTTTGACCATCCCCATAAATGGACAATATCTTCAAGAGGTGCTATCCAACCTCCCTTGAAATAGAGATGGATGTGAGGCAAACCTGATTCTTGATAAGGCTCCATAGCATATCCCCGGTAGTTCCACTCCCACCCTTTCCGTTTATAATGTGAACGAAGCCTTTTTAAGAAAGCCTGGATATCCCTGCTTATCCTACCCATTAGATAGCCGTAAAAATCACCGTTCCATTTTTCTTGCTCCATAATCTCATACATATGCCTTTGATCATATCCAATGGCAAGCATAGTGACCTTTGTTTCTCCCTTAACGCTATCATGAATATCCCAATACCTCTTGTTGTACCACCTGTGATCTCTCGTATTCCACCTTGAACAGATAGGGATTCTCAAATAATCACCAGTATCAAAATGTCTCATTACAAGACCGATATTGCTGTAGTAATCAACGGTTGCCTTAAAAATGGCTGCCACATCTCGGTTATTAAAAAATTCAGTATAGTTTCCCGTGAGCTCAAGCCTCCGTTTCTTCTTTCTTGCTCCACTCCGAATTGCATCATGGTGTTCCAGCTTTTCCTTTGCAACCACCCAGGGGGTTATGTTTCTTTTCTCTCTCCATAGACGGTACTCCCTGCTTTCTCCCCCCATTAGTGTAATTCATTACCTCTTTTACAAGCACATAAGCCGCCGCTTGCCTGCGCCTTGCACCGTTGGAAGTGCCGGCTTCGGCATCGCGGCTCGTACCCGTTGATCTTATTGTTTGCCTCATATTCCCTTTGATCTGATCTTTTGCCCGTGCGCCCGCTCGCTTGTGCGCTCCAGAGAGTGCTCCGCGCTCGCGGCGTGTTGATATGTGTTGACGAAAGGATAGGAGATGCTATAATAGACATAGCCCTCCGATCCTTCTTGTATGGTTTGGAGAGCTAGCCCAAAGCCATCGGTCACCCGCCAAGATGCCCCGGTGGCTTTCTTTTGTTGCAAACCTACCTTTCAAACCAACCTCCCAGTTCAGGTGTCCCTGGGAGTGACCATTTATTCTCTGTTTAGCATTATGAAGCTAAACGAGCTTAAACGTACCCATAAGACGCCCTCTTTGTTTCTGAGAGGTTAGAATGATGTGTGTTTTATGGACGTTACGAGAGATTGTATCTGAAGGAACTCTTAATCAATTGGTCGGAGGTTCGAATCCTCCACGGCCCATAAAACAGTCACTCACGAAACCTTCCCAGAGATGAGAAGGTTTTTTTGTAGAGTCCCATCCCGTTTTTTTTCGTTTCATGGGGACATGTGTGTGTTGAAGTGTTTCCATGAACTTTTTTTCATCCCTCATCCCATAATCCTTTCCTTTTGACATTCAGACAGAGGGCGTGAGAAGAAAAACTATTTTTCGGGTAATTCAGGATTCATAGCTCGTGAAATATCTGAGAAGAATATTTTTTTGGTCGATATTTTTTTCAGCACGAGCTCGTCCTTGTTTGTGTTAGCAACGAACTTTTCAGGTGTTCGTGTGCGGTTTCTCCGTTTCTTCTGCATCATGGTTTTTTCATTTTTCGATTCGATTTTTAATGTTTCAAGATCAGCCCTAAGCTGATCCATTTCTCTCTTTATCGTCTCTTTTTCTTTCTTTACGTCTTCAAATCTTGCTTCAACGGTGGAAATTTGTATTTTTGGATCCAGAGTTGCTATATGAGCCTTGAGGTTCTTTAACTCGGTCATGTCATTTTTTAGTATAACAATGTCAGATTTTAGTAAGATCACCAGTATCCCTAACGCAACAGTCATTGTGGAGAGTATGACATTCGCACAGAAAAAGGACGAAAGAAATGTTTTCTTTCCTTTTCTTTGTCCGTGGGTATCCACTTCCTCCCTTGCCTGAAAGGCCTCCATCAAATCCTCGAAATTAACAGAAGATTGTTTTTCTCGCTCAATGATACGCATCCTCACTCCATCTTTTGGTATCAAATGAATAAAGTCCTGCAAATATGAGGCCGCAAGAGAGACTAGAGGAATAGAGGTGTCCACCTGAGAAGGAGTATGATATGGCGGAACTCGAAACGGGAATCGCGAAACGGGAAGATGGAAAAGCGTGCATGGGGGAAAGCGAACAGGCTGTCAAGCCTACAGGCGAAAACTGTGCGACGTGAGCTCCGGAAATTGATTACCTACTGAGGTACATCGGATGGGTTCGGGAAATATAAAATATTGCCTTCACGCAAAGTATGAAAATCCTTGATATGGGGGTTTTTAGATTTCACGAGTGCAAGGACCTGCTTATCGGTGCGACCATAGAAGTCCTTTATGAGCATAATAAAGCTATCCCCCTGTTTTACTTTGATCGTAACCATTTTCTTCCCCCGTTCCACTTTCCCTTTCGGGGCAATGTTTTTGGGTGGGAGATCTTGAGGGCCCTTCTTTTCCTGGTCAAATGGTATGCCAGGGTTCTGAGCCGATGCCTTGGGAAGAGGCTGGGTAGTTTGACCTGAAACGGATTCAATATTTGTATTTTTGGAGGCAGCCTCGCGAGGAGTTTTGTCCGACGTTGGCTGAGGATTTGTTTGAGTGACGGGACCCTGACCGGGTGGAGTGGCTGGTGTCGAGTTGATTGCCGGTTGCAGGTTTCTTTCCTGTGAAGAGTGTTTTTGTAACTGAGTGGAAGAGAAACGACCACTGGTGAAAACGGCAAACACGACTATGCACGCGCACAAAGCTGCCGCCAGCGCTCCGGTTTGCCATCTCAAATATTTTTTAAAATACGCCTGCTTGGATCCCATGAGATCAGTGATGGCTTCATCAGCTGCCTCGGGCGTAACGGATTTCGTCTGACGGCCAAAGGCTGTAACAAGGGCGTTATCGCACAGTGTATTGATAACACGGGGAATTCCTCTGGCCTCTTTGAGGATACGCTTAAGGGCAGTCTTTGTAAAAGCTGATGTATCTTTTGCTCCTGCTTTTTCGAGCCTGTGCTGAACATACGAGAGGCTTTCTTCAGGGGTAAGGGCGGTAAGCGTGGTGCGTATTGCGACACGCTGCTTGATATGGCGGAGCTCATTTCTATTGAGCAATGTATCGAGCTTCGGCTGACCAAGCAACACAATCTGTAAGAGTTTTTTGTCTTTGGTTTCAAGATTTGAAAGGACAACCAGGTTGTCGAGCGTCTCGACAGGCATGGTGTGGGCGTCATCAATAAAGAGCGCAACGGTTCTCTCTGCCTTATCCTCGGCGAGAAGATATTGGTGCAACGTGTTCACCATTTCAGAGGTATTTCCAGATGTTAGGAGCCCAAGACGCTGACACACTGTGTGCAGGAGTTCGGTAAAGGTAACGTCAGGGGTGTCTATATAAACCGTTTTGAGGTATTCGGTGTCCGATTTTGCAAGAAGGGACTGGGCAACCATGGTTTTTCCCACGCCAATGTCACCGATAATGAGGATTAATCCTTTTTTCATTCCGATGCCATATACCGTGTTGGCCATAGCCTGTTTATGGCTTTCGCTCAAAAAGAGGAATTCAGGATCAGGAGTGATATAAAACGGCTCTTTCGTTAGTTGATAATAATCTAAGTACATTGTTCCCTGCGAACGGTAGTTATAGTACCCTTTTCGGTATCTTCCGTATGTGCATCTATACTCCAGCTCCCTTCACAGTTATAGAAAGCAGTGATCTTTTTGGATTTGGATCGTTCGATGGTATCTGCAGAATTGCTCTCCGTTTTTCTGCAGTTGAGGGGGTAAAGGTAACCGTTACTGTGCACGTTCCACCTGTGACCAGTGTGGCTCCGGAGCAGGTATCTGTGGCCAGAGGGGAAAAATCAGCGGGATGGTCTCCTGCAATGGTGATAGCCCCAATAACAAGATCTGTTATTCCCTTGTTTGTCAGCGTTACTGTTTTGTTGACTGGAGTCCCAACAGCAACCTTCCCGAAGCTCACGATTGATGGTTTTCTCGTAATTTTCGGGGGTTTTACCTTAGCTTTCAGACGAACAACAGTTGTCTGATTTTTTGGGTCATTTGATATGATCTTGAGTTTGGCAGTCTTTGTGTCATAATCAGGCGAGGTTGCCGTAATGGTTACCGTGCATGATGCATCTGAAGCAATGACAGCACAATCTGCAGGATCGCTCATGATTTTAAAAATTGATTCAGTATCTTCCGTTATCTCGAGAGTCGATATGGTCAGATTTTCTACGCCTTTATTCGTTATGACAATGGAGAGGGGCGAGGATTCAATATTTTGTTTCAGGTTTTTAAAGTTCAGAGATTGTGGAGCCACAGATATTTTAACTTTTGAGCGGAAGGTAGCAGTAACCTTCATGTTGGCAGTTACAGATATTCTACAGGTTGTATCTAAAGATCCTGAGCACGCGTCACCATCCCAACCCATGAACACCGAACTGGTTTGTGGTGTCGCAGTGACTGAAACGACTTCATAGGACTGATACTCGCCTTTACATGTTTTCCCGCTACAGGATAGACCGTCAGCGGTGAGGGTGCCCTGGCCGTTTCCAAGTTTTTTAATTGTTAGTATGTATGGTTTTGTCTTTCCTCCCCTGACCGGCCAGACAAACGCAGTATTCGTTTTTGCCCAGGGGCCTAAAGCGCCGTCACGCATGTCTATTGCCCATGCCCTGTCTGGATAATTGGCATAGCTCGTTGAAGCCCAGTATAAATCATCAGCTCCATATTGGATATGTATAAAAGGATTATCTGCTGGAAGCGCAGGTTCACATTGTGAACGGTCAATGAGGCTAAACAGCTCCCTTGTATTTGGCAGACGCCAGTCACCATACCCGCATGTTGTTACGCCCTGTACAAATGACAACGCGTTTCCCCAGGTCGTGAGTCCCTGGAGATTTGCGTCAGCTGTCCAGACTAAGCCTGTCAGGTTATCAGTAACAATATTATTTGAAGATTCTGCATCACAATCTGCATCCTGGTCAGGGCATTGACCCGTTGCGTCACAGTATGTGATTGTAAAGCGCGGCTCAGGCCAGGGAACACCGACATTCAGCCCCGGCGTAATTGCATAATACGCATCATCATACGATGCCTGAATGGAAGCTTGGCCTGTTTCTGCGATCTGTCCCACGGGAGCATTTTCCTCAGGGTTGCTGGTTCCCCTGACAGGCCAAATGAAATATGTGGCCAGTTTTGAATCTTTTGCAATTGATCCATCAACCATGTTGATGTACCACGCATTGGACTTAGGGTTGTCTGTTGCTGACGTAGATGACCAATACTTTATGGGGAACATATTAAGGAAGAGAAAACCCTGGGATGCAAGCCACTGAACATTATTAGGTTTCTCAAAATTAATGAGGCTCTGAAGTTCATTGATATTGGGAAGCCTCCAGTCAGAAAAACCGCAGGCATAAAAGGCAGTCGGCGGATTGAGAACAGACGATGCCCATGAGGTTGGAAGGGTGATGGGGGGGTTCCATGCATACCGTGACCACATGAGCCCAGTCAGGTTATCTGTTATGCAAGCACCAGATATATCTATGTCGAATCTTGGCACAGGCCAGGCAATACCTGCACGATAATCACCGTCCTGACCTGTGTTATCGCACCCAATTGGATTACCTGTGGCGTTGGAGCAGGTTGATTGACCGGTCTTTGGGAGATCAATTGTTCCAGCGATAACCGGAATGTTCAAAAATAATAAGAAAAGGCTGAGAAAACAGAAAAAAGACAAGTCTGGCCAGAATCTTCCATAGTCCCTTGTAATTTTCTTTACATGAGGCATCACAACCTCCTCGCTCATGTGAGCAAAGTTTTTCTCTATCATATTCCTTAATTATTGCCGCACACTTTTCTCTTGTCAATAGATAAATGTATTCACCAAGCCGGTAGGCGGGAAAGGCGGTAATGAGTGATCGGTAACACGGAAAGGGTTAAAACGCAGCTCATAGCTCTCAGTTCACAGCTGAAGCCGAATGCAGAACTAAATATTGGGTTTAGCTTTTGCTCTGATCATACAGCTATAAGCTATGAGCAATATTACATGCTGATTCGAGGTATGTAAGAACTTCTGGCAGTGTATCGAAAAGCGGGTGACCGGTGTCTTCATTCCATGGTTTTCGTAATCCCGCACGAATGATCCCGGCAGCTTTGGCCTTATCAAGAACCGAAGGACTGTCGTCAACAACGGCACACAAATCACTGAAAAGCACTGACTTATCATTGCTTAAATGAATTTCGTCATACACAAGGTCATGTATGCTGAGCCACCTTTTGGTCGGTTCAAAGGTTCCCTGCTCTCGGTGGCTGGCAATAATGATGTAAAAACCCATCTCTCTCAGGGCCAATAGAAAGGCAGGTGCATCATCAAAGGGTTTGAATTTTTCCTGTTCAAGATGTATTTCCTTGATCGCGCCATACAATTGTTTTGTTGTTACGTATGTGTGCCAGAAGTCCCATCTGTTCCAGGTAGTGGGTGGAATAATTGCGGGATTGATTTTCCGGAGTCGTTCCCAAAAAACAGGAGAGAAATCCCATAGGATATTATCAATATCGACAGCAATCTTTTTCATGGTAGTATAGAAAGCACATTCACCTGCCGTTTGCAAATATCACGGCTGTCTGCCCCATGATTGTATCGCATCTCTGTTTGACAAACCCCCTTTCTCCAGTATACATTTTCAGAATCTTCGAACCATAAGGGATATTCAGTATGACCCATTTCCTTCGTGTTTTCTTGATCTCATTGATAGCCCTCCCTGTGATATTTTTCCCTTCCATCCCTGTCTCTGCCGATAGACTGACTCTTTCTGACGGCATACGAATTGTCACGGAAAACAATATGCTTGTTAAAATCAAGAAACAGGATGAGCTGATTGCAGAATCAGATACCCTGGTGGCGCGGTCCGGTCTTCTGCCTCGGGTTTATAGCACGTATTCCCAGAATTACACCGATAAACAGCAGGGGACTCAAATACGGGGCCAGTCTGTGTATACTCAACAGCAGGATTTTTATACATTTTCATTACGGGCCCAGCAGTTACTCTGGGATTTCAAAGGGACGCTTTCCCTGTACGAGGCCAGCAAAAAAATACAGGAAACGCGACAACTTGAATACAAACGGACACAGAATTTCATGGCACTGTCGTTTGCCCTGGGCTATTTTGACCTCCTTGAATCGGAGAAAATGATTACGGTAGCCGAAAAAGAGACAGAGATGCTTGATGCCCACCGTGCAATGGCAGAAAATTTATACAATGAAGGAGTCATTACAAAAAATGATCTTCTTCAGGCAGAGGTACGGCTTTCCGATGCCAGACAAAAACTCCTTACAGCGAAAAATATACGGAAAATAACTGCTTCCCGACTGAACACGATGCTCAGCAGACCGCTGTCATCTTCCTTAGATGCTGAAGAAGTAGCGAGACCGGTGGTGGTACCGACCGTCGATCTGGAAAAAGCAATGGAAAAGGCTGAGAAAGACAGATATGAGATCCGTATGGTTGATACGGCTCTGGATGCTATCGCGAGTGAGGCAACAGCGAAAAAATCAGAATATTATCCACGGTTTTTCGTGGAAGGGGGGTATAATTACCTCCGGAATAAGTATGCCCTCTACGATGGTTCCTGGTCTGTTATGGGAGGAATGAGCATAAACCTCTTCAGCGGAGGGGCAACGCAGGCCGGACTTGATAAAATCAAACGAGAAAGGGATAAATTAATCATAGAGCGGAAAAAGCTCATCGAGGACATACGGTATGAGGTAGAGCGGTATTACCTGGAGCTGATTAATGCCCGTGAGAAGGTCAAGGTCACAAAGGATGCTTCTTCTCAGGCAGAAGAAAATCTTCGCATAAATAAAGTGAAATATGCCGAAGGCGAGGGGAAAGCAACGGATGTAATAGACGCTATTACGCTCCTCACAGGAGCAGAGACAAACCATTACCGGTCTCAATACGAGATGTTCAGGGCAGAGGCAAACCTGATGTATGCAATGGGCCGTGACCTTGTGGAGGTGTATAAATAATCGAATGGAAGAGTCGTTAAACGCTGTCAGGAATGAAAAGAAAAAGAAACCTCTCATTATGGGAACTATCGTCGGATGTATTCTGATTATTCTTATTGTCACCGGATACCTGTATTACCGGGCTACTCGTGTTTCAACAGATGATGCCTTTGTGGAAGGGCGGGTGCATACGATAGCATCGAAGATTGCCGGAACGGTTACGGCCGTGCTGGTAACGGATAATCAGGCAGTTAAAAAAGGTGACATTCTGGTAGAGATTGATGAAGTAGACTATGATATTCGCGTAAAAGAGGCGACTACTGCTCTGGATACCGAAAAAACAAGGCTCATTGAGGCAGAAAGCCGGCGTGATGCTGCAATAAAACAGGTAGAAGAGGTAAGGGCTGCCATAAATGCCGCGAGGGCTACCGAGGAGCTTCAGGAAGCACATGCCCGTCAGGCACGGATCGACATGAAACGGGCGGAAAATCTTTTCAGGAACGAGGCTATCTCCCGTGAACGATTTGAGAAGGCAAAGACAGCGCTTGATGTTGCCGAGGCACAGCTTAGGGCATCACGGGAGCAGGTAAAACGCCTCGAAGCCTCACTTGGCGCACAGGTCTCAATGGTAAAACAGGCAGAGGCAGTCGTCAGGACCCAGAGCGCGGCAATCAAGCAGAGAAAAACGCTGGTAGAGGCCGCCGATCTTAATAAAAGCTACACAAAAATTACTGCTCCGGCAGATGGGTATGTGACAAAAAAATCGGTAGAAGTGGGAAATCAGGTTCATACAGGACAGCCGCTCCTTGCCGTGGTTGCCCTGGATGATTTATGGGTTGTGGCGAATTACAAAGAAACGCAGCTCGAAAAGATTAAACCTGGGCAGAAGGTAAAGATTGTGGTAGATGCGTACCCTGGCAAAAAGTTCGGCGGTGAAGTGGAGAGCATCATGGCAGGGACCGGAGCAACCTTTTCCCTTTTTCCCCCAGAGAATGCCACAGGTAACTATGTGAAGGTAGTGCAGAGAATACCCGTCAAAATCAGGCTCGATAACGAGGCCAAAAAGGAAAACATTCTCCGCATTGGCATGTCTGTTGTGCCAACTGTGTACGTCCGGTAATGAACAGGTGGCTTGTTGCAGTCACAGTAATGCTGCCTACCCTTATCGAGATAATCGATATGTCGGTGGTGAACGTTGCCCTCGATCATATCCGCGGGAGCCTCTCTGCGGGCATTGATGAGGCTACATGGGCAATCACCATGTACCTTGTGTCAAATGCAATTATTATCCCCATCACAGGATGGTTGAGCCGGTATTTCGGAAGAAAAGTCTATCTTAATTTCTCTATTGCCCTTTTCACAATAAGCTCCCTTTTGTGCGGGCTTGCCTGGAATATTCAGAGCCTCATTATCTTTAGGGTTTTTCAGGGGCTCGGCGGAGGGGCTCTCCAGCCCATTTCGCAAGCGATCCTCCTCGAGACCTTCCCGCCGCGCCTGCACGGGGTTGCTATGGCTGTCTTTGGGATCGGCATTATGTTCGGTCCCATCGTCGGGCCTGTTCTCGGCGGTGTGATCACCGATTACTGGTCATGGCACTGGATATTCTTCATCAATATTCCTTTTGGAATTATTTCTATTTTTATGACGATGCTTGTAATCAAGGACCCTCCCTATATGAAGAAAACGAGGATGAAGCTCGATTACCCTGGTCTTCTGCTGGTGGCTTTGGGCCTTGGATGCCTCCAGGTAATTCTTGATCAGGGTCAGAGGGAGGACTGGTTTGAATCATCCATGATTAGCTGGCTCACCATTATCTCAGTGGTTTCCCTCACCCTTTTTCTTATTGTGGAATCAAGGACACAAGAGCCTGTTATCGATCTGAAGGTATTCAAAAATATTTCCTTTTCCACGGGAAATGTGGTCATGTTCTTTGCTTTTTTCAATCTCTTTGGAAGTATTGTTTTGCTTCCGATCTATCTCCAAACCCTTATGGGGTATTCTGCGACGCTTGCAGGCCTTGTGCTGGGTCCTGGCGGCTTTTCCTCAATCATTGCCCTTGCCATAGCAGGGAGACTGGTTACAAAAGTCAACCCAAAGTGGCTCCTTGTTTTTGGTATTTCCACAGCTGCCCTCTCAACCTATATGATGTCCTTGTTTAACCTGAATGCTGATTTTATCACAGTCATGTGGCCTCGGATTATCCTCGGCCTCGGAATGGGATTTATCTTTATCCCTCTCACGAATTTAACGCTCTCCATTATCAGCAGGGAAGGGATGGGTAACGCCACCGCTCTGTTTAACCTCATCAGAAACCTGGGCGGAAGCTTCGGAATTGCCTTTGTGACCACGGTTCTTGCCAGAAGAGCCCAGTTCCACCAGTCACATCTTGTGAGCCATGTAACTCCCTTTGATCTAACATACCAGATTGCCGTGGAAAAATTGAAAGCCTTTTTTCACATGCTGGGCTTCACAGAGAGTATGTCCAAAATGGCTGCTGACGGATCTATATACCGTACCCTCATAAAGCAGGCAACGATGATTGCTTTCAACGATGCTTTCTGGCTCATGAGCATTATGCTGATTGCAACTCTGCCCCTGATTTTCCTCTTCAAGAGGCCACGTCATGGAGAACACATAGAAACCATACATTAGAAAGCGGGAAAGGCGGAAAACGATACATTTGAAGTTTTCTCGCTGACGGATTATAATTGCCAATCATCATGGGCTGGGCGGATGGTTTTTGACCCTACCTATTGCCTATTGCCCATAGCCCGTTGCCTGTTTTAAGGAGTTCTGTATGGTTACCGGTATCGGAAGTTTTCCTTTCACCGATGTGGATGAGGCGCTCGACATCATATTTGCAACATGCCCGGAGATCCCCTTCTGGCCGCAGCTTCCTAAGAGGGCACCGTACGAGAATATGTATATCCCTTTCCTTGAGGCTGTTCCTTGCGTTGTTATACATGAGAATGAGGGGACGGCCTTCATGAATACAGAAAGTGTTGAGGGGATAGAGGAGTTTTACGAGGATGTTCAGAATGGAACCATTGAAGCCTTCCGGATTTCTGAGAAAGTTGCCCCTGGCTTCTCCCGTTTTCTTGAGAGGCTCGACGAGAGAAGACGGGAGGTGAAATTCATAAAGAGCCAGATTACAGGCCCGTTCAGTATGGGTCTTGGTTTGAAGGACGAAAATGGAAAGCCGATCATCTATAATTACGGGTACTTCGACATCATCAAAAAAGCCATCCATATGAAGGCACAGTGGATGGTTGCAACAATAAAAGCACACTTTCCCGAGAAAGGGATCATTATCTTTTTTGATGAGCCGTACATGGTGTCCTTTGGATCAGCGTACGTCTCCATATCCAAGGAAGAGGCGATACGCCTGTTCGATGAGGTGCTCGGTGGTATCCCCGCCCTCAGGGGTATCCATTGTTGCGGAAATACTGATTGGTCAGTTCTTCTCAACGCGGATGTGGACATTATTAACTATGATGCGTTCAATTACCTGGAGACGATTTTTTACTACGAGGATGATTTGCGAAAGTTTATTGACCGTGGCGGTAGGATCGCCCCGGGTATCGTACCATCCTCTGAAGAGGTTATGAAAGCGACTCCGTCTGATATGGGCCGCATCATGGAAAAGTTCCGGTCAGTGATGGAAGAAAAGATTGGGTCTCAGGGGTTGCAAAACCTCATTGTTACCACAAGCTGCGGTGTCGGCAGCCTTAAGCCGGAAGAAGCCCGAAAGGCTATGACACTTCTAAAAACTTTTGGAAAATAATCGTTGTTTCACCGCTCGCTACGCTTGAGGCACAGAGAACACGGAGGAAGATATTAATAAAATACTGTCCTGATATGGGGAGACGGCCATATCAGGACAGTTTCCATCCCGCTCATGCGGGAGCAGGCGTGGACAGAAACTAATCTCAAGGGTTATTTTCCGGTAAAAAAGGGTTTGCGTTTCTCCAGAAATGCCTTCGCTGCCTCGATGTGGTCCTGCGTCTCTGAGAGGAGTGAGATCTGAGAGGAGATGTAGTCAAGGTGCGCACGGAGTGTGCTCGTTGTCCCCTGATAGACTGCTCGTTTCATCATTCTTACTGCGAGGGGCGGTTTACTTGCAATTTTTTCGGCAAGTCTCATCGTCTCTTCCATGAGATGTTCATGAGGAACAACCCGATTCACGATCCCGAGCCGGAGAGCCTCTTCTGGAGCAATGACATCGCCGGTAAGCAGGAGCTCAAGAGCTTTTGAAAGCCCGACCAGTCTTGGCAGGAAATATGCTCCACCATCACCGGGGACAAGCCCCATCAGAATGTACGATTCTGCCAGTTTTGCCGTATCAGAACAGACTCTCAGGTCACACATGATCGCCATGTCCATGCCTGCTCCCATGGCAGCGCCATTGATAGCGGCAATAACTGGTTTATCGAGGTCTTCGAGAGTCAATACAATGCGGTGAACCCCATCCCAGAGAAATCGTTTCATATCCCATGATTTCAGCTTACCGTCAGCCATATCTCGGATGTCTCCACCAGAGCAGAAGGTGTCCCCCTTGCCTGTGACAACGATAACCCTCACGGTATCGTCCTTTTTTGCCTTCTCAAGGAATTCACGCCACAACGTTATCATTTCCGGGCTGAAGGCATTTTTTGCCTTTGGCCTGTTCAGGGTGATCGTGGCGATATGTCCGTTTATTTCATATAGTGCATGTGGTTCACTCATGATGTGTATCCTTTCTCGGTTTTTTACTAAAATCACTCACGTTCGGTACATGTGTCAAGGAAAAATTGTTTGAATATTACACGGGGATTGCGTACAATAGCGGCAGCGCTGCGCTTAGTTATGAGTTATGAGTTTAAAGTTTTGAGTTGAAAGCATCAGAAGTAACTAAGAACTAAAAACTCAAAACTAAAAACTTCAGCGAAACTGCCTTGGCTGCTTCGCTGAAAGGGAGGTTTATGTGGGTGAATTTCACGAAGCGATCATCATAGGGGCTGGACCTGCAGGGCTGACTGCAGGGATTTACCTGATGAGGGCAGGGATTGATGCTGTTCTCATCGAGAAAGCAGTTATCGGTGGTACACCGATGAACTATGACCACGTTGAAAATTATCCTGGCTTTCCTGAGGGAATATCAAGCAAAGAACTCATGGGAAAGATGGCTGAACAGGCGAGGCGTTTCGGTCTTTCCATGAAAGAGTTTACAGAGGTTGAAGAGGTAGTGCATCAGGGAGACCGGTTTACCGTGAGGGCTGGTGCAGATTCGCTGGAATCACTCGGTATAATTGTCTGCACCGGGACTGTTTCTCAAAAGATAGGCATCCCGGGGGAACAGGAGTTTGTCGGAAGAGGGATTTCATACTGCGCCACCTGTGACGGTGCATTTTTCAGAAATCTTGATGTGGCGGTTATTGGCGGGGGCGATGCGGCTATCCAGGAAGGTCTTGCCTTAACGAACATTGTGCGCAGGGTGTATGTTGTCCATCGCCGGGATCAATTACGGGCCCAGAAGATCATCCAGGACCGGGCGTTCAAAAATGAGAAGATGGAGTTTCTCTGGAACAAGATTCCTGTTGAAATTGAAGGGAAGGACCAGGTGGAGTCCATAGTACTCGAAGACACAAAAACTCACGAACGTTCCCGTGTTCATGTTGACGGGGTATTTGTGTATGTGGGTGCCCGACCGAATACCCAGTTCCTTGGTGATCTTGTTGAACGAGATAATGCGGGATTTATTGTCACCGATGAAGATCTCGCAACAAAGACACCAGGCCTCTACATAGCAGGTGATGCACGAAAGAAATCTCTGCGTCAGATTGCTACAGCCGTAGGAGATGGAGCGCTTGCTGCGGTAAGCCTGGAACATTACATTTTGGAAAAACGTTAGCTGGCAAGCTGGCGGGCTGAGAAGGGCAATAACGGGTTTCACATTGTGAGCATAAAGACATTCATCCTGGCGCTTATTTTTGTCATTACTCCATTTTTTTATTCCCATGGAGGTGAACATATTGTATTGTATCGTCTTGGGTCGAAAGACACGGTTGCGTGGGATCAATTCAAAAGATACCTTGGCGCGAAAGGATTCAGAATACATATTGTTGATGGCACAGACACGATTGAAAAACATGTCGAAATCGTGAATAAGATCAACAAACTGAAAGCGGCAGCGTTTTTTGCCATGGATTTTGGGATAAGCGACAAAAACCAGATTATGGTGGCCGTTACGGTAGCGAAAAAAGGACAAGGCAATATTCTGGCGATCGATGAAGTGCCTGCTCTCTATGCGAATGAATCGCGGGAGCTGGCATCGTCATTGGCCTCAGCATTCAATACAGGCATCAAAGAATTCCCCCTCTTTCCGCTCCTGGGGGTCGATATGCCGGGTGTTTATATAAAAATATCCTTTACGCCTGACAAAACGCTTGCGGTATTCAATACGCTTCATGAAGGTATACAAGGGTATTTTAAACGAGGTATGAAAAATGAGAGATAATGGACGACCAAACGACAAAATACGAGAGTTGAAAATCTCCAAAAGCTTTCTGAAGTATCCGGAAGGCTCTGTTCTTGTCGAAATGGGAGAGACAAAGGTCATTTGTGGGGTGAGCGTGGAGGAGAAGGTACCCCCGTTCCTGAAGAACTCAGGGAAAGGTTGGCTCACCGCTGAATACTCTATGCTGCCCCGATCAACCCATACCAGGAATATCCGCGAGTCCGTAACCGGCCGTGTTGGCGGGCGAACCCATGAGATTCAGCGACTTATTGGGAGGGCTCTCCGTGGAATTGTAAATCTTGATATAATTGGAGAGCGAACGCTTTGGGTTGACTGTGATGTGATCCAGGCAGATGGCGGGACACGGACAGCGAGCATCACCGGGGGCTACGTTGCTCTTGTTGATGCATTGTGGAGTCTGAAAAAGAGGGGTGTGATCCAGAAGATACCGCTGCGTGACTCCGTTGCAGCCATCAGCGTAGGACTTGTGGGAGGTGAAATCCTTCTCGATCTGTCGTACGAAGAGGACTCGAAGGCTGAAGTGGACATGAATTTCGTGATGACGGGGAAGGGCCAGCTCATAGAAATTCAGGGTACTGCAGAAAAGACACCTTTTTCGAAAGAGCAGCTTGATGTGATGTACCAGTACGCGTATAAGGGGATCGGCGAGATAACCCGGCATCAGAAGATTGCTTTGGGGCCGATGTTTCCCGCGTGAATAAAATCTGCATGGGGAAGAGAGCAGAGAGCCGAGAGCAGAGCGCTAAGAGTTTAAACCCTCTGCCCTATGCGCTATGCTCCACGCCCTCTGCTGAGTTCATATGAAGAACATCATCATCGCCACAGAGAACATGGGAAAATTCAGGGAAATCAAAGCCCTCCTCGAGCATGAGTTCGACAATTTTTACTCATTGCGCGACTTTCAGGAGAAGGTCCCCGTTGAAGAAGACAGTGAACTGTATATTGAAAATGCCCTGAAAAAGGCCAGAAAAGTAGGGGACAGGTTCGGTATGCACACATTAGCAGATGATTCAGGTCTTGAGGTAAAGGCCCTCGGAGGAAGGCCTGGGGTTCGTTCCTCCCGGTATGGTATGAGCGATGATGAACGAATTTTTAGACTTTTGTCAGAGCTTGAAGGTATTCCATGGGATCAGCGGGAGGCGGTGTTCAAGGCATACCTCGCCTTTTACATGCCCGAGAGGGAACGGTGTTATGTTTTTTACGGCGAGTTGAGAGGTATAATCGGTCTTGAAAAACATGGCCGGAATGGCTTTGGGTTCGATCCTGTGTTCTATGTGCCTGAACGGAACAAATACCTTGCCGAAATCCCCATGGAGGAGAAAAATCGCTTAAGCCACCGGGGAAAAGCAATCCAATCTTTTATCAACTTTATTCAATAGAAACTCTGCGGAAGCGCAAATGCGGTGAAGTGTAAATGTGCAGAGGCTGATTTTTCATGGTAGCCCCTCCGGGTGAACGCGTATTCGCATATGGGCGTTTACACATTCCCCCCCAATCCTGATTTATTCAGGACCAGGCCGAGGATCTTTTCCTTTGGCAACAACGAAATGGCTTCGTTGACATCGTGGATGCTTGTCTTTCCCGCCTCAACTACCAAAAGGATTCCGTCTACCAGGGGGGCGAATGCCAGCGCATCGGCGCCCGTGAGCACCGCTGGAACATCAAACACAATATACCGTTCAGGGTAGCGGTTTTTCATCTCTGCCATGAGCTCCTTCATTCTGGGTGATCCCAGAAGTTCGCTACTGTCATGGAGGGGACGGCCACCGGAGACGAAGGTGAACTTTTCAATACCGGGCCACAGAATAAGTTCGCTCAGGTCGGCACCGCTTATGAGATAATCGGAAAGACCATGCATGCTTTCTACGCCGAGGACTTTATGGACGCTCTGTTTTTTGAGGTCACAGTCAACAAGAAGTACCGTCTGGTCGAACTCCATTGCCAGGCTCAATGCAAAGTTAATTGCAGTGAGGGTTTTTCCTTCTCCTTCCCGCGCACTGGTTACCATGATAGTGTTCTTGCCTTCCTGCTTCGTGAGCTGGGTAACCTGGGCCCTCAGGATTTTGTAAGAATCGATCTCGCACGGGCGCGCTAACGCACCGACGCAGCGGTTTTCAGCGACAACCTTCCCGTCTAATCGAACATGCTTGCTGGTGAGATAGGGCGGGGATATCCAACCCGATTCATTGTGCCTCAATCGGGGCACCGGTGGTTCTTTTCTGATGTATTCTTGTTCATGCGAGAGAGTATTATCGGACGTGCGTACGAAAAATCCTTTAATAAAATTTTTCGTCCTGTCCCACCAGGTTATAAGAATCGTTTCCATGGTATGCATTCCCTCTCTCTTCAGAAAAGCGGTTTTCTGGCCAACAAACCCACAGGCATCATCCCTTGAGCCAGTTTCTTTTTCGTCACTAAAATCTCCGCGATAGCCGTGCCCATAAGATCGTGAAATCCATGAACAGAAAGTGAACCAGTAAGATGGCAAGTACCAGGACTGTAGTGACGCTGATTACGATAGTGCGGTTTCTCTTCTTGCGCTCCGTGACATCTTTAATCGTCACAATGTTGGGAATAGTCCCCAGTACCGGCACGCCTGTCAGTGCAGTGAGGGTGCGGCTGTCCCTCACCGAATGGTCAATTGCTTCCTGAAGTGCCATCATTCCCACTCCTGCACCAATGCCAAGGATGAACCCAATCAGGATAATAGCAAGCCTGTTCGGTTTTATCGGTTTTCCGGGAACCCGTGCCGGGTCTATGAGGGTGAACCGCTCTCCCATCTGCCCCTTCTCAAGGCCCTGGGCAACCTTGGCCTCCATAGCTTTTCTCGTCAGATCATCGTACTTTGCCTGTATGGCGTTCCTTTCCAAGAGCAATGCCTTATAGGTTTCATCAACCCTGGGTGATGCCTCAATTCTTCGCTGGTACTCGTTTCTCTTTTTCTCCGTCTCGACAAGCTGTCTCTGAACAGATTGAATGTCCGAGCGTGTGGATGCGAGTTGTGATGCCAGGGTCACGTACGCCTCGTTGTCTGACTGCTCAGCAGGTATAAAATCTGATTTTGCTTTTTCTGTCCCTTCAGTGCCTGTTTTTCCGACCCTTCCTTCAAGCTCGGCAATCTCCCGTTTTGTCTTGATCACGTCAGGGTACTGGTCGGAATATTTCGCCTGGAGCTGGGCAAGTTTTGATCTCAGTTCCTTGAGGAGCAGCTTATCAGCATTTGCAGTCCCCGTTGTTGGGATGTTTGAAAGCTGGATCACGAGGTAGCTCTCCTTGTCCCGAAGCGTCCGGAGCTGATCTTTTAGTTGTATAAGGTCTCTGTCACTCCGATCAAGGCCCTGAAGATTCGCCTGGAGGAGTTCAGGGAGGGCACCCACATTTTTCCCTTTAAATGTTGCAATCTTAGAGTTAAGCTCGACGAGTTGTGCCTGAAGAACCTGTGTTTCATCCTGGAGGAATTTTGACACCCCGGCCGTTTGCTGCTCCCTCTGGCTCAAATTCTCCTGGAGGTAGAGCGAAGAAAGCACCGTTGCCACCTCCTGGACTGTTTTCGGGTTCCTTCCTTCGTAGGAAACGGTAAAGGCAATAGTTACCGCCCCTTGTCGACCGCTCCGGGGATCTTTGCCTTCTGCGCTTATGGTCTCAAACTTTATGTCTTTCCTCATCTGTTCAACGGCAGCCTCAACCGTTACCCTCTTTCTCATATCTTCATACAGGTTGAACCGGTTGATAATCTCGAGGAGTCGTGTGGTACTCATGATCACCTGGCTGATGCTCTGGAGTCTCTGTTCGGCATAGCTTGTTACGGTGGTTGCCACGAAATCGCGGGGAATCTCCTGCTCTTCAATGAGAATCGTAGCAGACGACTTATATACAGGGGGCCACAGGATAGCTACCGCGATAGCGATAATGATGATAGGGATGGTTGTGAGGACAAAAACCATCTTCCTCCGTTTTACAATATCGAAAATTTCGTTGAGGGACTTTGTTTCCTGGTCCATAAAATAATCTTCTCTTAATTAATTAAAAAGGGAATGTTGCATCCTGAGGGTTATGAGAAACAGGTTTCTGTCAGCCGTGGTATGTACATGCTTGTCCTTCTGCCGGAGGTAGTTGTACGAAGCGTCGAACGTTATGTCTCTGGTGAGGGCATACCGTAATCCGGGCGTAACGTAATAGGTATCGGTATTGGAGCCCGAAGTGTTGAAAACCCCGCTTTTCGCCTTGTTCCGAATGTAGGATGTGGCGAAGGTACCCGAGAGTTCATAGGTGAACTGGTAGACAAGATTGAGGGTTACCCCTGTTCGTTCTGTCATGCCCGTTGTACCACCAGCAGGTACAAGGTCATGATTTACGCTGAGTGCAGATGAGCTATTGCTTGACTTGTAGGAAAGTGAAGACATCACAACCCATCCCCATGACCGTTCCGTTTTTTCCCGTGGAATAACAGCCGGAACAGTAAAATCTGTGTCAGAACGCCGGCATCCAACATCAATCAGAAAACCCCATTTTTCGCTCAGGGTGCTGCTCAGCCCCACAGTCGCTCTGTAGCTGTCCACAGTGGAATCGGTGTCGAGATTGTGACTGTAGCCAACATTCATCCTTCCTGTCAGGGGGCCGGGGCCAACAATGCCGAGATTTCTCGTAAGCAGGAGATTGGCTATATTAGATTCAGTATTTTTGAGGGACGGATTGGAGCCAAGGTATGTGTCCTTCGAATAATCATAGGAGAGGGAGGCGTTCGTTTTCTCGTTGATGGTGTAGGTACCGGAAGCACCGTAGTTTACCCGTTGCCGCTTATCGTCGGTACGGATTATACCAGTTTCCAGAATTTCACGGTCAGGCTGTGAATCCACCGAATATCCTGCCCGTCCGCTCACCGACAGGGAAGGTGTCATGGCGTAGCTCATACTGCCGCTATAGAACTGGTCCAGATTGTCCAGGTATGAGAGGCGTGAATACCACGTTTGCTGGAGTCTGCCTGAAAGGCGCAGATCGGTGCGCTCAGTTTTATAAAAGGTTTCTAACCCGGGTAAGACTTTTGTAATGAAGGCTTCCTCTTTCTGTGAGTGAGAGTGACTGAGGAATACGTTGTCGTTATATTCCTCACTCGCGGTCAGGGACGGAATAATATTGAAATCAGCCGCCATCGATTTGCTCACAGGCCAGATACCATACACGATCATGACGATAAAGAGACAAAGATCCATAATCACAATGAGCGAACCTCTCTTCGTCATTCCTTTCTCCTTTAACCTTTAACCTTTCCCCTTATATTCCTATGGTACAAGGATTATATCTCCCCTTTCGAGCCAGATATTCTTCTCGAGACGGTCCCCGTCAGCAACATCATCATACCTGAAGATAAAGTACTGGGTTTTTTCTCCACCTTTTCCTCCTCCCTGACGGATGATCTTGATGTCGTTTCTCTTTGCGAACGGATTCAACCCTCCCGCCATGGCAATGCCCTGCAGGACGTTTGTGTTTGCATTGACGACGAACTTGCCCGGGTTGTTAACACGGCCAAGGACAAAGATGATCATGCTGTTCACCTGTTTCACCTCTACAGAGAGCACAGGGTCGGGGACGAAGGTCTTTATCTTTTCCTTAATACTGTCACGGATCTCGTTGACTGTTTTTCCAGCTGCATGGATCTCTCCCACGAGGGGAAAATGGATTGCGCCATCCGGGAGGACTATGGCAGATTTGGTAAGGGCCTCTTCCTTCCACACAGAGATTTCAAGGACGTCACCAGGTCCTACAACATAGCTTCCCTGGCCCTGGGGTGCTGGTGGTGGAGCTGCCCATGATGTTGTTACCATTGCCACGAATACAAGAAAAATAAGTTTCTTCCTCATATCTTCTCCAGCGTCTTTTTAGCCTCGTCCTTTCCGAAAAACTTCTCGTTTGCCTCACTGGCCTTTTTCAGATGCGAACGTGCCTCATTCTTTTTTCCAAGACTATATAGCACCATACCCATGTGATAGTCAATAACGGCTGCATTCGGGGCCTTTTCCTGTGCCCGTTTAATAAATTCGAATGCCTTGTTCAGGTCATTCTGACGATAGTAAATCCATCCGAGGGTATCCAGTATCGAAGGGTCTTCGGGCCGTACTTTTTGAGCATTCAATGCAAGGTTGAGCGCTTTTTCAAGGTCTTTTTTCGATGTAGAGTGGTCGCTCAGGAGGGAAGCGAGGTTATTCATCCCTACCCAGAAATCAGGCTGTTTCTCCAGAAGCCTCTCGTATACCTGAATAGCCTTTTTGTATTCTCCGGTCTGCTCATAGATCTGCCCGAGGGAAAGGTAAGGCCCTATGTTGGCTGGTTTTGCCTTGATCGCAGCCTCAAGGTTTGTCACGGCCTGTACAGTCTTCCCCTCGTCGACAAGGGTTCTCGCAAGGTTGTTGTGGGGTGTGGACCACAAAGGCTGGATATCGATGGCCTTCTGGAAGAATTCACCCGCCTTCTGGTAGTCTTTCTGCGCCCGATGAATGAGCCCTTTCAGGTTGTAGGCAAAGGCGTCTCGGGGATTGTTCTTAATGCGCATATCAACGAGGGATTCTGCAGCACCATATTTCTTTTGCTCCACGTACACGCCAATAAGGGAAGAGAGGACAGGGTCCAGCTGAGGGTTCATGTCAAACGCAGTTTGGAGTTCCCGCACTGCTTTGTCAAGGTTACCCTGCATAATGGAAAGACCACCGAGTTTCGCATAGCCAAGAGCATTTTTTGGTGCTATCCGCTTAATCTCGTTGTATTCTTTCTCTGCTTCCTTAACGTTTCGCATACCAAGGTAGGCATCCCCCAGGTCTGCATGTACCTCGATGTCGTTGGGGTTGCCCTGGAGGATCTTCCGGTAGGTCGCTTCTGCATTCTTGAAATCCTTTTGTGCCAGGTAGACCCGGGCAAGGGCCCGCAAGGCCTCCCTCGACTGCGGGTTGGTCTTCAGAACTTTCATGAGCGTGTCGGTTGCAAGGGGAAACTCCTGAATCATGGCATGGGCCTCTGCAAGGCGTATATGGGCAGGGATAAAGTCAGGTCTGTCATTTACCACGGTCCTGAGCTCTCCAATGGCAAGAAAGCCTTCTCCCCGTAAAAGATGGATGCTGCCCCTCAGAAAGCGGGCCTCAGTATTTTTGGGGCTCACCTTTATGACTTCATCTACGTATGCTTTCGCCTCGTCAACCTCTCTTCTCTGGAGATGGGCGCTTGCAAGGCGGTTTTTTGCATCAATGACCTCCGGCTTATCAGAATCCTTATCAATGGCGAGGGCTTCCTTGAGGAGGGCGATGCCCTGCTCGCTCCGATTGGTTCTCAGGTAAAAATCACTCAGGGCAAAGCGGAGTTTGTAGCTTTTCGGTATCTCTGCAATGCTGTCCTTGAGGACACGCTCCACATCTGCATTTTTCCCTTTCGCGATATAGAAGGCAGCGTAACTAAGCCACCGGTTTTCATTTTTCTTATCCCCTTCTACGAAATCTGTGAGGACACGTAAGGCTTTATCTTCCTTCCCTGTGTTCCAGTAAAGGCCGGCAAGGGTGAGCCGATGCTGACCGTTTGTGGGTTCAAGCTCCACAACCCGCTGGATGACCGTTATGGCATCATCAAAACGTTTGTTTTTTCCATACAGACCAGCAAGTACAATATTCAGAATCACCGATTTTGGATTTGCTTCAATCCCGTGTTTGAGTGCCTCCTCAGCGCCTGCGGTGTTGCCTTTCTGCATGTGAGCTGAAGAGAGGAGCATATATACCTCAGGTTTCTTGACACCCTTTGCGATAAGCACTTCAGCAGATTGCCGGGCGGCATCACTCTGTTTTTTCGCAAGGTATACCTCCCCCTGGAGCAGCAGGGCTTCCTCATGGGATGGGTTTGACTTCAGGGCGAACTCGGCCTTCTCCAATGCAATATCGGGCTTTCTGTCAAGAAGATACAGCTTCCCTATTTGTACCTGACTGTCAATGTGAGCAGGGTTCAGTTCCGCAGTTTTTGTGAAGGCGCCGAAAGCGTCTTTAAAGTCTCCAGTCTTGAGGGAGACAAGCCCCATGAGGTAATAGGCATCGGCAAACTTGGGATCTATCTGAATGGCATTTTTGAGTTCAAGACGTGCCTTAACGTAATCACCTTTCTCATAAAATTCCTTCCCTTTGGCAAAGAATTTTTGCTTCTTTGCCTCCGGCCCACCACAGCCAGCGATTAGTAAAGTAATTGTGAAGCATATTATGACGGTTGTTATGATCCGTTTCTGCCGGCAATACATATTTCCTCCTTGGTATGATGACGCATATGCGTTTTTTCGCTTATGCGTATTCATTTCCATTTAAATATGCAATAAATATACCTTTATAGGCGCCAACTGTAAACAATATTTATTTCTTTTATCGGTATTATACGTATAGTATAATAAATATCATAGTTACAGAGGGGTGAGAATTAAACAGACAGGATTAAGAAAACAGGATAGTGAAGCAAAGGCGGATTAGTGATTAACAAGGCAACACGGAATTCTTATGTATTCATCACAGAGGCACAGAGAGCGCTGTGAGAGAAAGATGCGTATAAGTCATCTCTCGCCCGCTTCGCTCGAGTGCACAGGGCACGCAGAGAAGGCTCTTCTTTCCCGCCGGATTTCTGAGACTACTGAAATCAGGCGGGATCGCATACCATACATTGAAAGCATTTTCTCCAATGTATGGCAACGAAGACAAAGCATTTCTCGGCGATCTCTGCGACCTCGAACGAGTCCCGTCAGAGACGGGATGAGTGGGCGTGATGAAAAAAAGGATTAAAGGACCAGAAGGGTGGGCGACGTGAGCCCCGGAATATTGATGAGCGTCACTGAAAATTATGCCAGGTCGTAGTAAAAGCATGGAAGTGGATACGAAATAATATGAAGGAGTTAGAATCCATAACCGATAAAAGACCTGGAGATAGAGATATGAGACAGGAAAAAATCAAGAGACCATGCATATCAGCGATATTTTTCGCATGTATCATTTTTTTGACAGGTACATGTGCGTCGGCAGGTAAGCTCGATGAAATCCGCGCAGCCATAAACAAAAAGGGCGCCAGGTGGATTGCCGGTGAAACGTCTGTCTCAAAGCTGACCGACAATGAGAAAAAACGACGGTTAGGCCTTATCAAGCCGAAGAAAACTGATCTTGAAGCACCGGAAATAGAAGAAAGTGTATCCCTTGATGCGCCGCTCACGGACCTTCCTGCAAGTTTTGATTGGCGAGCCAATGGCGGGNATTTTGTAACACCGGTAAAGAACCAGGGCAGTTGTGGGAGCTGCTGGGCCTTTGCGACGGCTGCAGCACTCGAATCTTATAACCTCATAAAGGATAACAACCCTGGGTACCCTGATGACCGGGCAGAAGAGATTCTTCTTTCATGCACAGAAGGTGCAGCAGGGAGTTGCAGTGGCGGATATATAGGCGCTGCATCCAGTTACATCCGCGACACCGGATTACCCCCTGAGTCGTATTTCCCATATACTTCATCATCGGGCGACGATGTGTGCTCGAATGCACTCCCGGGGTGGGGAGATGTTACCACGAAGATTGACACGTGGCAATATGTTACAACCTTTTCTCCATCGGTTTCTCTCATAAAGGATGCCCTCTACGCTTACGGTCCCCTTGTCACTACCATGGATGTGTACAATGATTTTTACTCATATAAGAGCGGTGTGTATGAATACACCACCGGGAGTTATCTGGGTGGCCATGCCATTCTGATCGTGGGGTACACGGACGATGCGTCAGTGAATGGCGGCGGGTACTTCATCGTGAAAAACAGCTGGGGAACAGGGTGGGGTCAAGGCGGGTATTTCAACATTGCGTATTCCCAGATTAATTCCCCTGTTTACTTTGGTGAGTTTACCATTGCCTACAAGCAGACAAGCCAGCCTTCATCTCCATCTGCCCCGAGCAGTTTGACGGCTACCGCAGTTTCCACCAGCCAGGTAAACCTTCAATGGACTGATACCTCCACCAATGAGCAGGGCTTTACAATTGAACGCTGCACGGGTTCAGGATGTTCGAATTTTGCACTCATCGGCACGGTTGGAGCAAACACCACAAGCTGGAGCAACACGGACCTGACAGCAAATACAACCTACACATACAGGGTGCGCGCATACAACTCAACAGGTAATTCGGCGTATTCGAACACAGCTGCTGCAACAACATCAGCAGTACAGCGCACCCTTACCGTGTCCAGATCAGGGAGTGGCTCAGGCACAATCACCGGCACCGGTATCAGCTGCGGCTCAGACTGTTCAGAGACGTACAATGATGGAACATCCGTGACCCTCACCGCCACTGCCAACACCGGTTCCACCTTCACCTCCTGGTCCGGCTGCAATGTTACCAATGGAAGTACCTGTACAATCATAATGTCAGAAAATAAGAGCGTCACAGCAACGTTTGCTCTCGCAAGTTATACCCTCACCACCTCGAAATCCGGCACCGGCTCAGGCACAATCACCGGCACCGGCATCAGCTGCGGCTCAGACTGCAGTGAAAACTACAACTACGGAACCTCAGTTACCCTCACCGCCACTGCCAACACCGGTTCCACCTTCTCCTCCTGGTCCGGCTGTGACTCCACGAGCAGCAACACCTGCACGGTGACCATGACCGCGAACAAATCAGTAACCGCATCGTTTGCGCTCAGCAAACGGACAGTTAAGGTTGTTAAGTCAGGGAAAGGCTCGGGCTTGGTGAGCGCCACGGGAATAAGTTGCGGGTCAGACTGTACGGAGGATTACACCGACGGAACGTCAGTGATACTCACTGCGACTCCTGAGCAGGGTTCAGTCTTTGCGGGCTGGTCAGGTGGAGGATGTTCAGGAACGAACGTGTGCGAAGTTACTGTTCACGGCGAATCGATTGATATCACCGCCATTTTTAACAGTATCGGAACCTTATCCCTCGATATGGGTACCATCGGTACCAGGGTTAGCATAGGCGGCACTGGTTTTGGCGACAGAAAAGGAAAGGTCCGTGTGGGCAATACCGCGACAAGAATCATACAATGGACTGATTCTTTCATTGAATTTGAGATCAGAAAGCCCTGGATTACTGGGCCATACACCGTAGAGATTCAACCGAGAAAACCGGGATTTACCTCTTCTATGGGTCTTGGTGAGGTATTTACCATAGTAGAACCGGCAATCAAATCCACTGATAAAGATTCTGGGTTGCCAAAAGATAGGATTGAAATGAGAGGGAGTTACTTCGGTTCAAAGAAGGGAAAAGTCTATTTGGAGGAACAGGATAGTGGGCGGACATATAGGTGCAGAGTTACATCGTGGTCCATGGATCCCACCACCGGAGAGAGTATAGCCATCTTTGTTGTGCCAAAACCAAAAGGGTATGAGCCTGGCACCTCAACATCCTACATCCTGAAACTGATTAACAAAATCGGAACATCTACCTCCAGCACACCGTTCACAATCAACTAAGTGTGTGAACGCGCATAAGCGGATACGCGTATATGCGGCAAATCGGAAAACGAACGCGTGAGCGATAATGCGCAAGCGTATGCGCGTTATTGACTCACACATTTTTTCCCTTAACATATTTTATGAAGTTAATAAGTTTTCGTCTTAATTTCTCTACTATTTCTAACAGTATCCGGTGATCGTCTATTTACCCGAGTTTATGTGCAATAACAATCTGTGTCTCGAGTTCTGCAAGTGAACCAAGGCTTATATAAAGAAATTGAATAAATTCCTTATTTGAATTTCTTGCAGCACCTTCGGAAATATTGGAGGGGACTGAAATAGCTGCTCGGTGCATCTGGGCTGTCAAACCATATATTTCATCCTTTGGAAAACTGCTGGTAGTTTTATATAACTCTTCTACTAGCTCAATCCCTATATTCCATATCTCCAAATCCTTATGTGTGAGGTATGATGCCTTTAGTGGACACCAAAGTCATGATACAATACAGGAGACGGAGGTGTCAGCATGGAAAGAATTCCTCGCGCGATGTACACGAGAGAGCTTCGGGAAG
>JGI11944J13513_1000255_pt1 | contig 58525 bp, 64 predicted proteins | sample TerdegcoTASludge_FD_13513 | JGI IMG/M metagenome (IMG submission 13513) | reverse complement strand
TTCTACTCCATCCCAACCAACATTTGCTCCTAATGGTTCTGCAACCCATCTTATTGGTAGAAGTGTTCTTCCTTCAATTATTTGTGGTGGTACATCTATTTCTTGAGGCGAATCATTTACAAACATTATCTTATTTCCAATTCGAAGTTTTAATATTTTTCTTTTAATATAATTTATCTTATAAATTTCTTCTTTTTGATTATTAAGATTATCAATTAATTTAAATTTCAACTCATTTTCACCTTCTTTTAAAAGTAGATAAGTTTCGAAATTTCCATTTTTATCAAGTATAAGTTCAATATTGTTTAATGAAGCACTTTTAATTCCAATACCTTCATCAAAAACTGTTCCTTTAACTTTTAAATTTTCCTCATAAGTTGTAATGGGCAAATTTATATTAACTTTTGGAGGCGTTTTATCAAGAAAGATAGTTAAAGTAAGGGAAGATTTGTTCCCTTTATTGTCCTCTGCAATAATTAAAAATTCATTTTTTCCTTCAATCAAAGTATAATTTGCATCGAAAGTTGAACAACCACATTGATTTATTTTTACTCCATTTACAAGAAGAGTTTTCAATCCACTCATATTATCTCTAACACCAATTAATAAATGCAAATTTTCATTGTTTGTGTAATAATTATTTGTTTCTGGTTCTAATATTCTGAGTTCTGGCGCTTTATTATCAATTATTTTAATTGAAACTATATTGGATGGATCGGAATAATTTCCATCTTTATCATAAGATTTAACTATGTAATAATATGTCTTATCTAAATATATACTGTAATCAAGAAAATATAATTGATCCTTATATGTTTTTCCTATAGAATAAAAGGACTTATCATTTTCTCCCTTAAAAACTTCAAAACCAACTATATTAGGATCAGATTTTTCTATCTGCCATGTTAATCTAATCTTATAATCCTCTTGAACAGCATTTAAATTTATTGGTTTTTCTAATAAACTTAGAGAATAAATTTTATTTATAGATAGAAGCAAAATAATTGAAACGATTAGAATCGTAAATTTTTTTAACATTTAATCCTCCTTATTAATTATTTTAAATTTTTCAAATATAAAATTTTTAATTTCATCTCTTACTTCTCTAAACTTCTTCAATTTTTCTTGTTCATTTCCCTCAAATAAAGATGGATCCCCAAAACTTTTATGTAAATATTCTTTAGCACCAGGGAAAAAAGGGCAATTTTCTTTAGCACTATCACAAACAGTAACTACATAATCAAATTTTTCTCCTTTAAATTCTAAAACACTTTTTGATCTATGATTTGTAATGTCTATTCCTATCTCTTTCATAACCTCAATAGCAAATGGATTAACTTTTGTTGGTTTTGTTCCTGCGCTAAATGCACAGAATTCATCCTTTAAAAAATAATTCACTAAACCCTCAGCGATTTGAGACCTTGCAGAATTATGAGTGCAAATAAATAAAATCTTTTTCTTTAATTCATTCATTCTAAATTTTATTATATCAATTTTTCTTTTTATATTCTTTAATACCAATATATCTTGTTAAATAATAGTTAACAAATAAAAGTAAAGCACCACCAAATATAACTATAATATAAATTGTATTTTTTGTTAAAGGATTTTTTAAATTTAACATTCCCTGAATACTTGCACCTGTAAATGGATCTTTAATGGCAATAAAACCAGAAAAACAAAAAATCATAAAAATAAAAATTGTAGTAAATAATGAGACTCTTTTTATAATATTAATTAATTCAATTTCATTTAAATTTAAAATTTTGCATCTTTTCCCAAAATATAAACCTGAAATAAAACTCATAATTAAATTAAAGATAGGCATTCCCATAAAGAATCCAAAAATACAAAAATTATAAAATAAATAGATAATAATTAGAAATTTAATATTCAAAATATATAAATTTTTAATAATTTTTTTAAAATATAACGAATTTAGTACTAATCCAATAAAAAAACCAGAAATTACAAACAAATATATATAATTTTCTTTGACAAATGGAATAGATGACCACCAAAATATCAAAAGAAAAAGTAAAGGAAAAAATAGAAAAATTAAAATTTCAAAAAATAAATCGATTAATCTACTCATAAAAGATGTTCAACCAAAATTTTGATTCCTATTGAAATAAGAATCAATCCACCAAAAATTTCTGCACCTTTTCTAAAAAATTTCCCAAATATACAACCTAAATAGATAGAAATGAATGAAAGAGTAAAAGTTATTGATCCTATGATAATTGATGGAAATAGAATTAATATTTTTAATAATGATAGAGAAATTCCAACAGCAAAAGCATCAATACTTGTTGCTATTGAAAGTAAAAATAGTGTTTTTAAATTTTCTGGATTCAGTTTATTTTCACGATTCCCTCTAAAACTTTCATAAATCATTTTTAAACCTATTATTAAAAGAATTAAAAACGCAACCCAGTGGTCATAATCTTTAATAAAATTAAGTAGCTCTTTTCCAAGTAAAAACCCAAGAAATACCATTCCAAACTGAAAAAAACCAAAGAAAAAGGAAATTTTTAAAGAAAATTTATACTTTATCTCTTTTTTTATCAAACCACAACTTATTCCAACAGCAAAAGCATCCATTGATAAACCAATGCCAATTAATATTACTGTTATCAAATTAATTGAATTACCGTCAATTGAAAACACTTTTTCACCTAACTTTAAAAAAATCACTTAAATATTATATAATTTTTTTGATGAAAAAAACACTAATAATCTTAACAATTTTTTTTGTACTTTTAATAACTGCAAATTTTAATCTAAAAAAATCTTATGCAATTGATAATTTAAATATAAAATTTATTTTAAAAGATTCTAAAGGTAATGAAATTTTAGTTGAAAAAGGGAAATGGAAATTTTTAAATTTTAAATATAATTTTACAGAATCTGATGGAATTTATAAATTAATTATTTCTGGTAAAGGCGCAATAGAGTTTGAAATAAGTTTTAAAGGTTATGAAATAATATTTCCTGAAAAAAATGAAATATTTATTTCACCGATAATAATTCTAAAAGATTCTGAAAATGATTATTTAATGTTTTCAGTACCTCCTGATAATTTATATTATTTTGAATGTTCTAAAAAAGAAAGCGATTCTTTAATTTCTTTTAATATATATATTAATAGAAAAGAAAATTTAATATTTAATATTAAAAAAGTTAACTCCTTAGAGGATGGATTTGATGAATATTTTAAGATTTATAAAGAAAAGGATAGAAAAGTTGAAAATGGTGGATTAATAACACCGGATACATCTTATACAAAAATTAGAGCATCAGGAATTAATAATTTCAATATTAAATATAGAATAGTAAATCCTGAAGAAGAAAAGGCAGTCGATAGAATAAACGAAGCAAGTTTTTTTGGTATTGAAAATCTTGTAATTTTAAATCCTGTAAGAAAAAAATTTGAAAACCTTTTAGAAAATGATGTGGTTAGTAAACTATATTTTGATAAAAATTCTCTTTCAAAACTTGATAGTATAGTTTTATTAACCTCTGGATTAAAAGATGAAAATGGAAAATTAATAAGTTTTGAAAAGAAAAGTAAACCGACTTATAAATTAGTTTCGGGCGAAATAGTTGTCGATTATAAAGAAAATTCATTTGATAAAATTTTTTTACTTAACCCTTCGCCTGGTTTTTTAAAAAATAGAGGAATTTCATCATATAGTATTTTTTATAATAGATATATTTATCCATTAAATATTTCAATCATTTATTACAATAATGAAGCTGGTCTTACAGAAGATAAAAAAAGTAAATATTCTGGTTTTGCACTTGATTTTTCAGATGTATTCGATACTTTTAATTATAATAAAGTAGATTTTGGAAATTATCCAACTTCATATTTAAATGGTAAGGAGTGCCAATTTTATCTTGTTAATCTTTATGATTTTCTTAAAAATGAAGAAAAAGAGAATTTAATTTTATCAATTAATCCTCGCTATTTTCAACTAGTTATGAATTCAGATTTAATTTATAAAGAGATTAATGATTTAAATGAAATTTCAAATTTTCCTATAGAAAGAGTACTTGTGAGAAATAGACCAATAAATTATTCTTTTAAATTAAGTTATGAGGAAATAAATGAAGTAAATTTGAATAAAATATTTAATTTTTCAATATTTTATGGAATTTATCCAACTTTTTCAAATCCAGATAATGAGCCATTATCAATATGGGATTATCAGGAAAAACTTAATGAATTAATACCTTTTATAAAATATTATGACATAATTAGACAAATAGAAAAAAATGGCTTCAAATCAAAATCAAATAGTTTTATTACAAATGGCTCTATTTTAAGATTTGGCAATTATCCAGAAATTTATTTAACCATAAAAGGAGATGGTCTTTTAACTATAGATAAAAAATCTTTAAATATAGACAGTAATTTCAAAATAATTGATTTAATTAAAAATAGTGAACTTAACTATAAAGAAGAAGGAGATTTTATCGTTTTAAAAATTACCGATGAAAAGGTAATAAAAATCTTTTCAGAGAATGAGAAAATAAATGTTACTTCTATAATAAACGATAAAAAAATAAAATTTGATATGAATTTCTTTTTACCTTTAATCCTTATTTTTTTATTATTATTAATCAATAAATATAAAATTAAATTTAAAATTAACCCTTACATAATAATAACTTTAATATTTTTAGGTTTATTAATAATAAAATTTTTCTTATATATTACTTCACCATATTTTCTATTTTTATCTATAGGTATAATTTCACTTATAGATTTCTTATATGAAACTGGATATAAAAAAAATTTTCTTTTTAATTTTTCTCTTATATTTTTTATTATTTCATTCATCTATCATTTATTAACAAAATCTCAAATTAATATAGTTCCTCCGTTTTATCTTTATTTTGATTTATATTATTTTGTAATAGTTTTATTTTTATTTTTTTATATTTTTAATCATTTCAAATGGAAGTTAATTTTTGATTTTATTATTTTTATAAGTTTATTTATCTTTTTCTTTTTAACAAATCTTATAACAACACCTTTTTATACCCCTCCTACTGATTTAAGTTTTTTAATAAATTTTATTTTGCTTATCTTTATAACCTTTATAATTTCATTCAAGAATCATAAATTTTTTATTCTTTTTATAATTCTTAGTTTAGGTTTTATTCTTTATCTTTTTTGGGATAAAATATATTATTTTTTACTATTAAGAAATATTTTTGTTAGTTTTGATTTAATAAATTATTTTTTGACTCTCTTTTTAGTTTATTACCTTGTCATTCTATTTTTAAGAAAAAATTTCAAAACAAAATCAAATTTAGTTTATTTTCTCTTCTTCATAATATTAATTTTAAATTCGCTTACTTTGAATAATTTTTATTTAAATATACCAAATAGATTTCCATTTTTATCATCGATTTCAAGACTTATTTTTTATATAATAATAATAGTTTATTTAATATATTTTACTGAAATGTTACTAACAAAAAAGGAGGAATAATGGCTAAAATTCTCATTGATGGGGATAGTTTAACAATCGATGATGTTGTGTCTATCTCAAGATATAGAAAAAGTTTAGATCTTTCTCCAGATGCTATTGATAAAATAGATGAATCAAGAGAAGTAATTGAGGAGTTATCAAAAAAAGATATTCCAATTTATGGTATAAATACAGGTCTTGGGAAGTTATGTAATATAAAGATTTCAAAAGAAAATTTGTTGAAATTACAGGAAAATATAATTAAATCACACAACCTAGCATTAAAACCTTTTCTTACAAAAGATGCGGTAAGAGCAACATTACTTATAAGAGCAAATTCTCTTGCAAAAGGTTATTCTGGAATAAGAAGAGAAGTTGTTGAAAGAATAATTCTTTTGTTAAATGAAGACATTGTTCCTTTAATTCCTCAAAAGGGTTCACTTGGAGCTTCGGGGGATTTGATACCACTTGCTTCACTTGCTTCTTTTCTTGTAGGTGAAGGAAAAGGCATTTATAAAGGAAGGGAAATGAAATCGATTGATATTCATAAAAAATTAGGTATTGAGCCACTTAAACTTCTTGAAAAAGAAGCATTATCTATTATTAATGGAACTTCATTTTCTCTTGCACTTGCTGCTTTATCAATATTTGATTCAAAAATAATCCTTAAAAATGCATTGATATCTGCATGCTTAAGCATGGAAGCATTACTTGCTCTATCAGACCCTTTTAATACAAAAATAAATATTGCAAAACCACAAACCTCTCAGGCTGTAATATCATATGCAATTAACTCTCTTATTGATGGAAGTTCCTTAATTAATTCATTAAAAGATAAAACTCAGGATTCATATGTAATTAGATGTTTACCACAAATTTATGGTTCAATTTATAATACAATAAAATTTGTTGAGAAAAATTTAACAATTGAAATAAATTCTTCGTCTGACAATCCACTTGTATTTTCTGATGAAAAAATAGTTCTCTCAGGAGGAAATTTTCATGGTTCTTTCATTTCAACAAATTGTGACTTCTTAACTATAGAGTTAACTATACTAAGTAATAATATTGAAAGAAGAATAAATAGGTTGATGAACCCAAATCTATCAAGTGGACTACCTTCTTTTTTAATAGAAAATAGTGGGCTTAATTCAGGTTTAATGCTTCTACAATATCTTGCCTCTTCACTAGTCAGTGAAAATAGAGTTTTATCTTATCCAGCATCTGTTACATCTTCTCCTGTTTCCAATGATCAGGAAGATGATGTAAGCATGTCAGGAACAGCAAGTAGAAAATTAAGACAAATCATTGAAAATATTTTTACAATAATAACTATTGAATTGATTTCAGCAGTGCAGGCCTTAAATTTTAGAAAAGGAAAACTTGGAAGAGGAACTCAACTTGCATATAATATGATAAAAGATATTTTCCCAGGAATAGAGGAAGATACAAATTTAACACCCTATATTGAAAAAATAAAAGAAATTGTTTTTGATGGAAGCATAGTAAAAGAGGTAGAAAAAGAAATTGGTGAACTCTTCTAAATGGATTGGAATTGATGAATCGGGTAAAGGGGATTTTTTTGGTTATCTTATTGTTGCAGGAGTTGTTGTTGAAAGTGATAAATTAGAAATCTTAAAAGAACTTAATGTAAGAGACTCTAAAAAAATTTCAGATAATAGAGTTATCTATCTTTCAAAAATAATAAAACAAAATTTTATAAATTCTGTAGTTAGCATTTCTCCAAAAAAGTTCAATGAACTTTATAAAAATTTTAAAAATATTAATAAAATTCTTGCTTGGGGACATTCAAGAGTTATAAAAAATTTATTAAAAATATCCAACATTAACTATATAATAATAGATAAATTCACTACAAAAAAATACATTGAAGATTTTCTAACAAAAGAAGAAAAAAATATTAAAAAAATAGAAATAATTAAAGGAGAAAGAGATATAGGAGTTGCAGCGGCATCTATTCTTGCAAGAGCAGGTTTTTTATTATCATTAAATAAATTAAGTAAAAAATGGCAAATTGAATTTCCTAAAGGAGCTTCTGATATAGTTGATAATGTTGGAATTGAATTCGTAAAAAAATATGGAAAAGATAATTTGATAAATGTATCTAAAATAAATTTTAAAAACTTTAAAAAAATCGAAGAAGGTATTGATAATTTATTTGTTAATTTTGAGGAGAGTAAAAATGTTTAATAAAAAAGAATTTGTAAATATCCTTTCAAATTTATATAAAAAACAACTTATAGGTGGTTATGGTGGTAATATATCAGTAAAAGAAAAAGAACTTCTTTTAGTAACACCCACAGGTATTAATAAAGGATTAATAAAAGAAGAAGATTTATTGGTTGTTGATTTTGAAGGAAATGTATTAGAAGGTAAAGGTAAACCATCAACAGAAATTTTAATGCATTATGAAATATATAAAAAAAGAAATGATATTAGTGCAATAATACATTCCCATCCACCATATTGTGTATCACTTTCTTTAAGTGGTGTTTTATTACCAGATAATATTCTTCCAGAGACAACAATTCATTTAGGAAAGATATCTTTTGTTCCATATGTAACTCCAGGAACAATTGAACTTGCAAAAGAGGTAAGTAATGGATTTGAGCAAGGAGATGTTGTCTTTATGGGCAATCACGGTGTAACAGTTATTGGAAAAAACTTATTGGACGCATACAATAAGATAGAATTGGTTGAGGAAACAGCAAAATCATATATATTTTCAAAATTAATTGGAAAAATAAATTTTATACCAGATAAGGATTATGAAATTTTTCTAAATATATATAAAAAATTCAGGTAGTATCTTTTTTAGTTTTTTCCCATAATTTATCAAGTTCATATATATTTAAATCTTTTAAATTTATATTTTCTTTTTCTGCTTTTCTTTGCATATTTAAAAATCTTTTTTTAAATTTAATATAACTTTTATTTAATGTTTCTATCAAATCAAGATTAAGAAATCTTGACAAATTTACAATGGTTATCAAAATATCTCCAAACTCGTCTTCAATTTCATCTTTCTTACCGATACTTAGGGCTTTTTCTAATTCATTAGTCTCTTCTTTCAATTTATCAATAACACCAAAAATATTATCCCAATCAAATTTATATTTTTCTTTTAAAAATTTTTGAAATTTTATTATTTCATTAATTAAGTTGAGTTCTTTTTTAGTTCTTCCCATCTATCTTCAACCTCATCAGCACTATTTATAACCTCATCTTTAAATACATGAGGGTGTCTTTTAACAAGTTTATCTATAACTCTATTTAAAACATCTTCAACTGTAAAAATTTTCTTCTCTTCACCAATTACTATTAAAAACATGATTTCAAGAAGTACATCTCCAAGCTCTTCAACAGTATTTTCTATATCTTTATTTTTAATTGCTTCCTTAAGTTCTTGAAATTCATCTTCAAAATATTTTAAGAGTGATTCCATGGTCTGCTTTTTATCCCATGGACACTCTTTTCTTAAAGTTTCAACAGTTTGATGAAAAATAGAAAAAATTTCTTCTTCTAAATCATTAAAATTTTTTAAAATATCGTAAATTTCATATATAAATTTCTCTTGCTTTAATGTTTCTAAATTATAGTTTCTTTTACTTCTTACTAAATCTATGCTCTCTTTTGGACTTTTGCCTTTTGAGATAAATAATATTGAAAGCATTGTCCCTGTTCTTCCAATTCCAGCATCACAATGAATAAGAGTTGGAATTTTCCATTTTTCCATTAATTTCATCCATTTTAAAAATTTTTTAACATCAGATAATGTTGGAACATCAAAATCCTTTATTGGAATATGAATATTTCTAAATTTATATTTTATCAATAATTCTTCATCAATTTTCTTTTCAGATAAAGTAACTATTGAACCAATTTTTTGCTCTTTTAAAAATTTTAATTTTTGTTCATTATCTGGAAATTCAGATGCAGCAATAAATCCATCAATTACCCAAGAGAAATTATTAAAAGGGTTAATCATAAGATAATTATATCATTATGATATAATAATTCAGGATATGTTTTTTTAATCAGGAGGATTTTTATGTTTGAGATAACTTATAAAGAAGAGATTTGTCCCACTATTTTTGTTATGAAAATTACTGCACCTTTTGTTGCAAGAAATGCAAAACCAGGACAATTTTTTATTGTAAGAGTTTATGAAAAAGGAGAAAGAATACCATTAACAATTGCTGATTATGAAAAAGACGAAATCACTGCTGTATTCCAAACAGTTGGTTTAACAACATATCTTCTTTCATATAAAAATGTTGGTGAACATTTAAGTGATATAGTGGGACCATTAGGTACACCTTCTGAACTAACAAGATATGACGGAACAGTTGTTATAATTGGCGGTGGTGTTGGAATTGCTCCTATTTATCCTATTACAAAAGGTTTTAAAAATTTAGGAAATAAACTAATAACTATCCTCGGAGCAAGAAGCAAAAATTTACTTTTCTGGGAAGAAAGATTCAAAGACATATCTGATGAAATTTTAATAACAACTGATGATGGTTCATATGGTATAAAAGGATTTGTAACTGATGCTTTAAAAATTTTGATAGATAGAGGAGAAAAAATTTCGCAGGTTACTGCAATAGGACCTCCAATAATGATGAGAAATGTTTGTAATCTTACCAAACCATATAACATAAAAACTATTGTCAGTTTAAACTCAATAATGGTTGATGGCACTGGAATGTGTGGAGTATGTAGAGTAGAGGTTGGAAAGGAAACTAAATTAACTTGTCAGGATGGACCTGAATTTGATGGACATCTCGTTAATTTTGATCTTCTTTTCGAAAGATTAAAAATGTATAGAGAAGAAGAAAAAATCGCAATGAACTATCTTGAAGAAAAAAGGAGGAATTTGTAATGGCAATTATTCCAAAAAAAACTCCTATGAAAGAACAAAAACCTGAAGATAGAATTAAAAATTTTGATGAAGTTCCTTATGGATATACTGAAGAAGAAGCAGTTTTAGAGGCAGAAAGATGCTTACAATGTAAAATTCCAAAATGTATTGAAGGTTGCCCTGTTAATGTTGATATTCCTGGGTTTATTAGAGCAATAAAAGAAAGAGATTTTGATAGAGCAATAAAAATTATGAAAAATACAAATTCTCTTCCTGCTATCACTGGAAGGGTTTGTCCACAGGAAGATCAATGCGAGGTACAATGCGTTCTTGGTAAAAAATATGAACCAGTTGCAATTGGAAGACTTGAAAGATTCATAGCAGATTGGGATGCAAAAAGAGGGATGTTAATTCCAGAAATAAATGAAAAACTTGGTCTAAAAGTAGCAGTAGTTGGCGCAGGACCTGCAAGTTTAACTTGTGCTGCGGATTTAGCAAAAATGGGTTATGATGTTACTGTTTTTGAATCTTTGCATTCACCTGGAGGTGTCTTAATTTATGGAATTCCAGAATTTAGACTACCAAAAGCAATTGTTAAAAGAGAAATTGAATATTTAACGAAACTTGGAGTTGAAATCAAATGTGATATTTTAGTTGGAAGAACATTTTCTTTAAATGATCTTTTTAAAAATGGGTATTCAGCCATATTCTTAGGAACTGGTGCTGGTGCTCCTCAATTTATGAATATACCAGGAGAAAATTTACTCGGAATTCTATCAGCAAATGAATATTTAACAAGAATAAATTTAATGAAGGCTTATAAATTTCCAGAATATGATACACCAGTAAAAAAAGGCGGTGTTGTTGCAGTAATTGGAGCAGGAAATGTTGCAATGGATTCAGCAAGAAGTGCTTTAAGGCTTGGAGCAAAAAAGGTTTTTATTATTTATAGAAGAACAGAAAAAGAAATGCCAGCAAGAATTGAAGAATATCATCATGCTGTTGAAGAAGGTATAGAATTTTTATGGTTAACAAATCCAATAGAATATTTTGGAGATAGTGATGGATGGGTTAAAGAAATTGAAGTTATAAAAAATGAACTTGGTGAACCTGATGAATCTGGAAGAAGAAGGCCTGTCCCGATTAAAGGAAGTGAATATAGAATAAAAGTCGATAATGTAATTGTTGCAATTGGAACAATTCCAAATCCTCTTATAGCAAGAACAAGTGGACTTAAAACCGGAAGACATGGAGTTGTAATTGCTGATGAAAATGGAAGAACAAGTTTAGAAGGGGTATGGGCTGGTGGAGATATTGTCACAGGAGCAGCAACAGTTATTCTTGCAATGGGTGCTGGAAAAAAAGCAGCATTAGATATTGATAGATATTTAAAAGAAAAGTACTTTTTTAAAAAAGAAATTTCCTGGGCTTGTTTATAATATTCAGGAGGATTTTTTGGAAAACATAAAAGAAGCTTTGCTTTATGAAAAAGTTGAAAAAAATAGAGTAAAGTGTAACCTTTGTTTTAAAAAATGTATTATAAAAGAGGGGGAGCATGGTTTTTGTGGAGTCAGGAAAAATGTAGATGGAAAATTATATTCAGAAATTTATGGTTTAGTTTCATCAATAGCGATGGACCCAATAGAAAAGAAACCACTTTTTCATTTTTATCCTGGTTCAATGGTTTTGTCTTTAGGAACTTGGGGTTGCAATTTAAGATGCGCGCATTGTCAGAATTGGGAAATTTCATACGAGAAATACTCTGAAAGGATATTAGATAGCAGTAAATTTTTTACACCTGAATCACTTATTGAGCTTGCAAAAAAATATAATTCAAAAGGAATTGCTTTTACCTATAATGAACCAACTATCTGGTTTGAATATACTCTTGATGTTTTTAAAACTGCTAAAAGCATAGGTTTATACACTGCTTATGTTACAAATGGAACTATAACATCAGAAGGTCTTCATATGCTTTCACCCTATCTTGACGCATATAGGGTTGATATTAAAGCATTCTATGAAAATAGTTTTAAAAAAATAACAGGAGTTAAAAATATTAACTTTATTTTAGATAGAACCATTGAGGCAAAAAGAATAGGAATGCATATTGAAGTTGTTACAAATGTCATTCCAACTGTTAACGATTCAAGAAAAGAAATGGAAGAACTTGCTAAATGGATTTTTGAAAATCTTGGTCCTAAAACGTCATGGCATGTAACAAGATTCTATCCATATCAAAAATTTTCCTATATTGAACCAACTCCAATAAAAACTCTCGAAATCATTAAAGAAATTGGAGAAAATGCTGGTTTAAAATTTATTTATATCGGAAATGTCTTTGGACACCCTTATGAGAATACCTATTGTCCGAATTGTAAAAGTTTAGTGATAAAAAGGGAGGGTTATTCTATAAAAGAATACAATGTTATAAATGGAAGGTGCAAATTTTGTGGAGAAGAGTTAAATATAAAAGAATAATTATTGTTTTACTGATTTTAATTATAAATTTGTTTGTTTCCTGTAAAAGTAGTTTATATACAACTAAAGGTTTATATATGGGAACTTTTTTAATTGTTTCAATTGATGATGCGCATAAAAATGTCATAAATGATATTAATGAAGAAATTATAAGAATAGAAGAAAAATTTTCAAGATATAAAGAAGAATCACTTGTTTATAAATTAAACCACAATAAAGGATCATGGATTGATGTTGATGATGAATTTTTATATGTTTTAAAAACTTCATTATACCTATATGATATTTCAAATGGTGCTTTTAATCCTTTAATTGGAGATGTAGTTAATGAATGGGGCTTTTATGATGGAAATTATAAAATACCAGATGAAAATTCATTAAAAGATTTAATTAAAAAAATTGATAAAGAAAATATAAAGATTGATGAGGAAAATAAAAAAATTATATTAAATAACAGCTCTCTTGATTTTGGAAGTATAGTTAAAGGATATGCTCTTGATAAAATAAGGGAAATTTTAGTTAATAATGGTGTTAAAGAAGCGGTTATTAATTTGGGTGGAAATGTTCTTGTATGGGGCAATAGAATTTATAAAATTGGAGTTAAAAATCCAAGAGAAGAAGGAATAATATATGTTTTTGAAATAGAAGGAAATAATACTATTGCAACCTCGGGAGATTATGAAAATTTCTTTATAGAGAATGGTTTGAGATATCATCATATTATCAATCCAGAAAATGGTTATCCAGCCAAAAACGGAATTATTGAAGTAAGTGTTGCAAGTAAATCTGGAATTATTGGAGATGGATTGTCAACGACTCTATTTGTCTTAGGAAAAGAGGAGGGTAAAAATTTAATAAAAAATTATTTTCAAGATGTGAATGTTTTATTTGTTGATGAACAATTAAATACGGAATTAATAAAATGAAAAAGTATGACAAAATTTTACTTTTATCGCTAATTCCTTTTTTAATTTTCACAATTTTTTATTTCAATATTAGCAGTAATAAAAAATATCTTGTGATTATAGATAGAAATGGAGAAAAAAATTATTCATTATTTGAAAATAAAATAATTGAAATAAAAGGAGATTTAGGAATTTTAAAGATTGAAGTAAGTAATAGCAAAGCAAGAATAATAGAATCTAATTGCAAAGAAAAACTTTGTATAAAAAGAGGATGGATATCAATAATTGGAGAGTATTCTGCCTGTCTTCCGAATAAAGTTTTTATTATAATAAAGGGAAGGAGTGAACTTGATGGAATATCAGAATAAAATTAGAAATTTAATAATATTATCTGTTCTTCTTGCTTCTGGTGTTGCATTAAATTTAATAGAACCTCCTTTTTTATATTTTATTGCTCCAGGTGTAAAAATTGGTATAGCAAATATTGCAACACTCTTTTCTCTTTACTATTTTGGTCCTTTATACTCTTTGCTTTTGGGATTTCTTAGACCTATTGTAGTTTCTTTGATTAAAGGGAATTTACTTACTCTTGAATTTATTCTCTCTTTTACAGGATCTATTGTCTCAACTATTTTTATGATAATATTTTTTAAATTCGGAAAGGAGAAAATATCAATAATAGGAGTAAGCATTATCGGTGGTATTATCCATAATTTTGCACAATTTATAGTTGTCTATATAATAACAAACAATCTATACCTATTTTTCTATTTACCTGTATTAATTGTCTTTGGAGGTTTATCTGGTTTTGTGATTGGACTGATTACAAATCTACTATTAAAAAGAATAAAAGAATATGAAAATGAGAGACGTAAATCTTCCTGGTAAAATAACTCTTTGTTCTAACTCAAAAAGAAGATATGAAATTTTAGGTAAATTTTTCAAGATAGATAAGATAATACCTGAAGTGCAAGAAATAAATTCAACTAATTTTGAAAGAATGGTAATTGAAAATTCTAAAAGAAAGGCACTTTATGCAATTGACAGAAAAAAATTTTACCCAATAGTTTCAGGTGATACAATTGTGGTTTTTGATAATAAAATTTTTGGTAAACCAAAAAATAAGGATGAAGCTTTTTATATATTAAAAACATTATCAAACAGCTGGCATTTAGTTTATTCTGGATTTTATTTTATACTTCAAAATAATAAAGGTTATGAAGGCGTATCAATTGCAAAAGTTAAATTTAGAAAGTTGGATGATGAGATGATAGAAAACTATATTAAAACAGGTGAGCCACTGGATAAAGCAGGTTCTTATGCCATTCAAGGATATGGAAGGTACCTAATAGAGAGATTTGAAGGTTGTTTTTTTACAATTGTTGGATTTCCTGTGGTAAAATTTATTAAGAAATTAAAGGAGGCTATAATTGAGAATTCCTAAAAATGCTGTTAATTTTAAGGGAACTAAAGAAGGAATTGTTGCTTTAGTTGATCTTTCATATTCTTTTAATACAGTGTTAAAAGCAATAGAGAAAAAAATATCAGAAAGAGAAGACTTTTTTAAAGGAGGAAAAATAAAATTTCTGCCTACAATTGGGTCTCTAACTGAAAATGAAAAAAATGAAATTGAGATTCTATTGCAAAATAAATTTAATATTGAGAGTGAATTTATAATGAAAGAAGATTTTGAAAAAAGAAAAATTTATGAAGAAAAAAGAGTTAGTGATAAAGACTTTTTAATTGTTAGAAGAATATTAAGATCTGGTCAATCACTCGAATTTCATGGAAATATTATTTTGATAGGAGATGTTAATGAAGGTGCAGAAATCAAAGTTGGTGGTAGTTTGTTTGTTTTTGGAGTTTTAAGAGGAAGTGTTATAGCAGGCATAGAAACAGGAAAAGACGCAATTGTAGTTGCAACAAATCTAAAGCCTGAAAGACTTCAAATTGGAAGTTATATATTAAATGAAGATATATCAAAAAGAAGAAGAGAGATTGTATCTATAGCTCTCGTTGAAGAAGACAATATAGTAGTATATCCTTATAAAAGTATTTTTAAAATATGAAAAAAATTTTAATAACAATTTTTATTTTTTCAATAATTTCATTAAATTCCTGTTTGACAAATAAAGGTAAACTATCGATAGATTCTTATCCACCAAACTCTGGAGTTTATCTAAATGGAGAGTATATTGGAACAACGCCTTTAGAACAATCATTAAATATTGGAAAATATATTTTAGAAGTTAAAAAGACTGGATATAAAGATTATAAAAAGGATATAACAATTGAAAGAGGCAAAGAAACTACAGTAATAGCAAATCTTGAAATAAGCACAGGTACTCTTATAGTAAAAACAGAACCAGATGGTGCAACTGTTTTTGTCGATGGAAAAAATTATGGCTTAACCCCAATAGAAATAGGAGATCTTGAAATTGGAGAACATGAAATAGTAATAAGTAAAGATGGCTATGCTCAAATAATTAAAAAAATTGATGTAGGAGAAGAACCTTATACTTTGGAAGAGATTCTTACAAAAGCAATAAGCGAGGTTTTTATAAATACAAATCCAAAAGGAGTAAAGGTTATTATAAGTGGAAAAGAAATAGGAGTTACGCCTTTAACATTAAAAGATATAAATCCAGGAAGATATTTTGTAACTTTTAAGGCTATAGGATATGAAGATATGACAAAATCTATAGAAGTTAAAGAAGGATTAAACACTTTCAATTTTAATATGGTGCAACTTAACCATGCTTTGATTGTAGATTCTGAACCAAAAAATGCAAAGGTATATATTGATGATGTTTTTAAAGGAACAACTCCTCTTGAAATTAGAAATTTAACTCCTGAAAAAAAATATAAATTAAGAATCGAATATGAAGGTTATCTACCATACCTTACTGAAGTAAATATGCCAAAAGATGGTTCTATCTTCCTTCCTCTCATCAAACTTATAAAAATTAGTGGATAGATGGAAATAGATAAAGTAATAGTAAGTACTTTTAGAACAAATTGCTATTTTATATATGAAAAAAATTATGGTGCAATAATTGATCCTGGCGGAAACTGTAACATAATAATAAAAAAAATTAAAGAACTAAATTTCATAAATTTTATATATATAATTAATACACATGGGCATTCAGATCATACGTTTTGTAATAAAATTTTGAAAGAATTATTAAATTTAAAAATATTAATCCATGAAAAAGATGCTTTTTTCCTAAATTCAAATAGTGTTAATAAAATTTACAGTAAAGATTTTAAAGAAGTTACACCAGATATTCTTCTTAAAGATAATGATTTTATAGATTTATTTTCAATAAAATTAAAAGTTATTCATACTGAAGGTCATACACCTGGAAGTATTATGTTAATAACTGATAATATAATTTTTTCTGGAGATACAATTTTTAGAAACTCAATAGGAAGGACAGATTTTGAATATGGAAATAGTAAAAAAATGAAAGAATCTATAATAAAAATATTAGATTATTTTCAGGATGATTATAAAATATACCCAGGTCATGGTGAACCCACGACTTTAAATAATGAAAGGGGAAATTTACTCTATTTTCTTGATTTACTATAAAAACTATTATAATCTTAATTTATGAAGGAATATCTGGACATATTTCTAAGATTACTAATATCTATAATATTAGGAGCATTGATAGGCATTGAAAGAGAAAGAAGAAATAGACCTGCAGGACTGAGAACGCATGTTCTTGTTTCTCTTGGTTCTGCTCTATTTACAATTACTTCTATTCAATTTTCAAAAATGTATGGAGGAGTTGACCCTTCAAGGGTTGCTGCAAATATTGTAACAGGAATTGGATTTCTTGGTGCTGGTACAATAATGAGAGAGGGTTTAACTGTAAGAGGTCTTACAACTGCTGCAACTATATGGGTTTCTTCTGCAATTGGTTTATCATGTGGGATGGGTTATTATATCCCAGCAATAATTACCTCAGTTTCAACATTTTTGATTTTAATCTTATTAAGAAATTTTGAATATATAAAATTTGGTAAATTTGAAGGTAATATTAAAATTTTTAATATTAAAGTAACTGATAAACCAGGACAACTTGGAAAAATTGGAACAATTTTTGGAAAATATGGTATACATATAAGAAATGTTAAATTTGAAAGAGAAGAGAGTTTTCTAAGCATAGAATTTATATTAAATGTTCCAGAAAATGTAGAAATTAAAGATGTTTGTAATGAGTTATCGAAAGAAGAGTTTGTTATAGAAGTATCAACAGAATGATAAGAAATTATGCAGATCTACCTCTTCATGGTGGTAAAGCACCTAAATGGCTATTTGATAGAATGGTAAAACTTGCAAGAGAAATTTCTCTTGCAATTATATATCTTTATGGAGTCAATGAATTTTTAAGTAGAATTTCAGACCCTTTTTGGTTTCAAGCATTTGGATGTGTTCTTGGATTTGATTGGCACTCATCTGGATTAACAACCACTGTAACAGGAGCATTAAAAGAGGGTTTAAAATATGAGGAAGATAATATTGGTTTATATTTTGCTGGTGGAAAGGGTAAAAGAGCGATAAATACTCCAAATGATATCAATGTTTGGATAGAAAAAGGTGTTATTGATTTTAATTATGGAGATAAGTTAAAAAACATATCTCGCCTTGTAGCAAAAGTTGATACAATTGGTCTTCAAGACGGATTTTCTATTTATCACCATTTTTTTATTTTTACAAAAAATAAAGATTGGGTAGTTATAGAACAAGGAATGAATGAAAAACAAAAAATTGCAAGAAGGTATCATTGGTTTTCAAAAGAGGTTAAAAGTTTTGTATCTGACCCACATAAAGGAATAGCATCAGAAATCATAACAAAACCACTAAATTTAGTTGACTCAAAAATTGAAAAAACAAGAATAGAAATTTTAATAACTTCTAAAGAAATTTCACAAGATGAAGCATTAAAAATTTTAGATAATAGAAAATTAAAATTAAGTTTTCATCATCCAATTTTTTATGAAGATTATGATGAAAAAAGACTTTCAAATATTATGAGTAAAATAAGAGATTTAAATCCAAAGAATTTTGAAGAACTTCTTCTTATTCAAGGTCTTGGAGAAAAATCCCTAAGAGCACTTACTCTTATATCTCATCTTATCTTTGGTTCAGAACTTTCATTTAAAGATCCAGTAACTTTTTCTTTTGCTCATGGGGGAAAAGATGGTCACCCCTATCCAGTTGATAAAAAAACATATGATACTTCAATTGAAATTTTAAAATCTGCAATCGAAAAAGCAAAATTAAGTGACCTTGAAAAATTAAAAATCCTAAAATCCCTCTCAAAATTTTAGTTACATAAGGTAAATTATCACTTTAAATTGTTAGTAAAATATTCAATAAGATAACCTGAGAATATTGCAAAGATAAAAATAAATATATTTAATGTTATAATAAATTTTGCACCTAAAATTGTAATTGCGAATGGGAGCCATTGAAGTTTTATAGCCCATGCACCAATTGTTGTTGCAATTACATTTATTTTTGCTCCTTTATTCATTAACTCTTTTAAAAATGGATAATAAACATATGCTGGCCCTACCATAACTGTTCCAAAAATTGCACCAATAATAACTCCTTTAAAGCCACTCTCTTTTCCAATGTATTTTCTTATCATGTTTTCATTTACAAGTTCAGATATCAAACCTGAAAGAAATGCTACTCCCATAATTACAAAAAATAAATTTTTATAGGTATTTAATGCATATTTAAAACCAACATATGCTTTATTTTTATTAATTAGAACCAAAATTAATGCTATTGTTAAAAAAATAATTTCTAAATAGTATTCACTGAAAATAGATTTAATTTTCTCTTTCATATTAAAATTCCCATTAAAATTGAAATTAATATTATAAAAACTAAGGTTAAAATGTTTCTGGATATTGCAAATTTAACCCCAAATTCCTTAAATTCAATTGATATTGAAACAATACCTATTAAAACCCATGACAATAAAAATGCAGATATAAGAGAAATACTTGCTCCATTTTCAAGCAAATATTTACCAATTGGATATCCGGATGCTACAGGTCCCATCATAACCGCACCAGTTAACTCTCCAAAAATTATTCCTTTAAATCCTTGAAATTTTAATAAAAAATTAGCAACTGACTCTTTTGAAAGAAAACTCTGAAGCAATCCAATTATTACAAACACCGCAAAAAGTCGAATTGAGTTTTTAATAAATTGTTTTATTCCTTTTTTAAATGATCTTTTTAATTTTTTATTATCATTTTTAAAAAGAAAAAAAGCATAAAAGAAAATTGTAATTCCTATTAAAATAAATCCTGTTATTAGATTCTGCATTTTTTATCTCCTTTTTAAAAAATAAAACTATCTCCTGCTAGACATTCTATAAACTCGCTATTAAATTTTTGCTTAAACAGTTTAATTGCTCTATCTCCTGTACAATGACAAGGTATCAATCTCTTTACTCCAATATCATTTAAATAATTAGTTATTAATTCTAACTTTTTTTTTGAAGAATTATACAAATGAAAACCGCCTAAAACTACTTCAATTTTCTTTTTTAATTTTTCAATTGCAAAATTTATAATATTAACTATTCCTCTATGAGCACAACCAGTAATAAAAATTAATTCTCCAACATCAATTATAAGGTTTAACTCTTCTTTGAAAATGTCTTGTTTAAAATTTCTATATTCATTTATTTCAAAATTTTTATCAATTTTTTCAAAATCATTTTCCATTGGAACTTTTCCTAAAATAAAAAATTTTGGAAAAACCTCAAAAACTTCTTCTTTAACTATTTTAAAATCAAACCTATTCTTTAATTCTTCTTTTTTAACTCCAGCAAAAACTTTTTTTGAATATTTTGGAATAAAAATTTCATCTCCAATCCAAACATTAAATTTTTTATTTTTTACATCAAGATATCTTAAGCCACCAAAATGGTCATAATGTCCATGAGAAATTATAATGTTTTCTATATTATTTATATCTTTTCCTAAAACTTTTAAATTTTTTAAAAAGATATCTGTTGCTCCTGTATCAAATATAAAAGAAAGATTTTCTCTCTCAATTAAAGTAGAAAAACCATGCTCAGAATAAAAATTTTCTTTTGCTTTATCATTACAAAGAATGGTTATTTTTGTCATATAAAAATAATCCTAATATTTCTAATCAAGTAAATCTTCTATGTTTGTTAGTCTTCCATCCAAAAATAGTTTAATTACCTCATCAACATCTGTTTCATCAGTAACATAAACATCAATTCCAGCATTCTTTAAATCATCATATAATCTTCTACCCATTCCATGAGATATTACAACTTTTACATCTTTCAATGCTTCAATAATTGCTGAATGAGTGTCATATTGATGATGTATTCCTCTTTCATGCATACCTCTTGCATGACCTGTAAATGTATTTGGTAAATATTCTCTACTTTTAATATCATTTCCTTCAACTTCAAAAATTACAAAACCTCTTGTTCTTCCAAAATGGGAAGAAACAATTTTCCCATCATCTGATGCAATAGCAATCTTCATAAATTACCTCCTTTAAATTAAAATATTTTTTATATTCTTCTTTTTTTCTCTTCAATTAATTTATGGTGATATGAACCCTCTCTTACCATTATTGAACCACATTTAGGGCATTTCTCCTCCCTACATGGAATACCTCTTATATGTTCTTTCATATAACCACATTTTGGGCAAATACAATAACCTATTGAACCCATACCTTCGTAAATATGATTATTATAATTTCTTTTCATAAAAATACTCCTTTCAAATTTAAGGTGGGAGATAACCTCCCACCAATTTTTTTACTTCAACTCCTCTAACCTCTTTTTGATCTCTTCAAGATCTTCCTCAAGTTCTTTTTTTAATTCTTCTAAATATTCTCTTTCCTCTTCTTTACTCATCTTATACCACCATGGTCCAAATCTTCCACCAAAACCTGCATAAAATCCCCATGGACCAAAATATGGTCCAAAATATAAGCAATGTCTTCTTCTACGCCAAAAACCCATATTTACACCTCCTTTCCTTTGGAAAATTCAATGAAATTTTTTAAAAATTCAAAATTATCTTCAATAGATTTAATAATCTCTTCTCTTGTTTTTCTACCATTTTCTGTTAAACTATAAATTCTTTTTGCTGGTCCACCTTCAATTATTTCCCATTTAGATTGAACTAATCCTTCCATTTCAAGCATTCTAAGAATTTTATATCCTCTACCCATATGTGAAGGATCATTATAGAAAAAAATATTTGGAAAAATATCTTTGAGTTTATTCATTATTTCATATCCATGTAATTCTTCTTTACCAAGAATAACAAGAATCCATGCTTTTAACCAAAAGCCAGGTGAAAATGGTCCTCCTTTAAAACAAAATCCTTTTTTCATATATCATCTCCATATATATAATATTGTTATATATATTATAAAATTATTTGTGATTTGTCAAGAGATATGAAAAATAATAAGATTTAAAAGACACTATTTAATCTTTTAACCATTTTATAAAAAGAAAACTTTTTATCTTTTATTTTTAAAGTTAATTCTTTTTGTCTTATAAATCCAAATTTTTCATAAACTCTAATTGCATTTGCATTTCCTTTTTCAACTTCAAGAACAATTTTATTTAAATATTTCCTTTTAGCATTCTCCTCACAAAAATTAAGGAGTAGTTTTCCAATACCTAATTTTCTATATTCCTCATAAACTGCAATATTGCTAATATAATAATCGCCTTTATATATTTTATCTATAACAAAATATGATCTTATTAAATTAGGTAAAATTTTGAAAAAAGAAAATTTTAATTTTTGATATAATAAATTTCCAGTAATTAATTCAATTTTCTTTTTTTCATCAAAAGAGTATGATAAAACCATTCCACAGATTTTATTGTTATATAGAGCAAAATTTACATATTCATGTGAAAATTGGTTATTTTTTTCTCTATAAAGAAACTTTAACACAACTTTAGTATATTTTCCAAAAATAGAAAGAATAACTTCTTTTCCAGTTAAAAGAATTAATTTATAAAAATCTTCTTCGAATTTTTCCTCACCTTTTATTATTTTAATTTCTTTTAAATCCATATAGTTATTATAAATGATATAATTAATTTTGGATGTGCTAGGCGGGGAGATAGCGGTGCCCTGTAACCCACAACCCGCTTAGTGGGGCTGAATTCCTTCTGAAGGCATATTCTTTTTCAGAAGGTCCTTAATTAGAAAAGATGAAGGAAGGAAGTGAGGAAATCCTGAGGTTACAAAACCCGCCAGGTCTGGAAGGAAGCAACGGTAAGTAATTTTCAGGATGTTCCCTCATAAATCTTTCCGGATTTTCTAATTAAGGAAGACCTGAGGATGGGTATATCGTAGGAAGGTGCACATCCGACATATTAAATTTTTAATATTTCAATAAATTTCATAATATCACTAATAGTATCTTTTGAACTCCTAATTATTATTTCATTTGGTGTAAATTTAATTCTGTCTATAAATACTTTTTCAAGTGTTACAACAGTAATTTGATCTAATGGTGTTTCTTTTGACAATCTAAATATTAACAAATCATGATTTTTAGATATATTTTTTATTTTCAATTCTTTCATTTTAATTTTTATTTTTGAAAGTTCAATTAGATTATTAATATTTTTTGGATAAATACCAAACCTATCTATAATCTCTTTTTCAATATCATATAGTTCATCAAAAGATTTAGCTTCAAAAAATTTTCTATAATAATATAATCTTTCATCTTCATAAGGAATATAATTTTCAGGTATTGTTGTATTAATGTCTAAATCAAGATCAACATATAATTTTTTATCATATTTAATACCCTTAAGTTTAGATACCTCTTCTTCTAATAATTCCATATAAAGTTCAAAACCTATTGAATTCATATAACCACTTTGCTCTTTGCCAAGTAAATTGCCAGCACCTCTAATTTCAAGATCCTTTAATGCAACTTGAAAACCTGCGCCAAGAAAAGTTAACTCCTGTAGAACCTTTAACCTTTTTTTTCCATTTTCACTTATTTTGTTTGGATTATAAAATAAATATGCAATTGCTTTTTTATCCTTTCTTCCAACTCTACCTCTCAATTGGTAAAGTTGAGAAAGACCAAAATTTTGTGAATCAACTACTATTATTGTATTAACATTTTCATTATCTAAACCAGCCTCAATAATTGTTGTAGAAAGCAACAAATTATATTCTTTATTTATAAAACTTATCATACCTTCTTCAATTTCTTTAGAATCACATTGACCATGTAAAACAAGAATTTTTATATCTGGAACAAGTGATTGAATGAAAAGTTTTTCTTCTTCAATTGTTATTATCCTATTATGAACATAATAAACCTGTCCACCTCTTTTTAATTCATTAATTATTGCTTCTTTGATTAACACTGGATTAAATGGTGAAACAATAGTTTCAATTGGATATCTACCTATTGGAGGGGTTCTTATTATTGAGAATTTTTTAATCCCTGAAAGAGACATCTCAAGAGTTCTTGGTATTGGAGTTGCAGAAAGGTATAAAACATCGATGTCCTCTTTTAATTTCTTTATTTTTTCTTTTTGTTCAACACCAAAAAGATGTTCTTCATCTATTATCAATAATCCTAAATCAAAAAAAGAAATATCTTCACTTAATGCTCTATGAGTTGCTATTAAAAAATCTATTTTTCCATTTCTAATATCACTAATAATTTCTTTTTCTTCACTTTCTTTAGTTAATCTTGATAACATTTCAACTTTTATAGGAAAATTTTTAAACCTTTCACTAATAACTCTATAATGCTGTAATGCAAGAATTGTAGTTGGAGTTAAAAGGAGAACCTGTTTTCCATTTAAAATAACTCTGATTGCTCCTCTTAAAGCGACTTCTGTTTTTCCAAATCCAACATCTCCACAAATGACTCTTTCAGTTAAATATTCACTTGATAAATCATTTCTTATATCAACGACTGCTTTTAATTGATCTTGTGTTAGTTCATAATCAAAAGATAGATCAAACTCTTCCTCAATATCCTTAATCTCTTTATATGGTTTCTTTTTAATAATTTCTCTTTTCGCATACAAATTTAAAAGTTCGCCTGCAACTTTTTTTATATCCTCAACACTTTTTTCTTTGGTTCTTTTCCATTCATTTCCACCCAATCTTGAAAGTGTAATATTTTCATTATCTCCTATATATTTTTTTACTCTATCAATTTTCTCAACAGGAACATAAAGTTTTTCATTGTTTAAATACTCAATCAATAAATAATCTTTTTTTATTCCTTCTCTTTCAAGATTTATTAATTTTTTAAATTTTCCAATTCCAAAATCTATATGAACTACAAAATCATCCTCTTTTAATTCTTCATACCTTGTAATTTCACTTAAAAATGATGGATATATATATTTTGAACTTATAAAAGATGGTTTTCTTTTCTTACCTATAACTGCAATGTTTTTTTCTTTGCTTAAAAAATTTTCTTTTATCAAACAATTGATAGAATTTTTTATAAAATCTTCACCAATATAAAATACCTCAAAGTTTTTCTTTTCTAAATCATCATATAATTCAATGGTCTTATTTTGAGAAAAGAAAGTCGGAAGCGATACAAAATCAAAATTTAAAAATTTTGATTCTGAATTTGTAATGTATATATGTTTAATATCTTCAAATTTTTCATTATAAGATACAAAAATACCTTTATTTTTTAAAATATTGTATATATTTTCTTTCTTTGCAAAATTTATTATTTCTACTTTTTCAATGTTTTTTATAGATTTTTGAGTAAAAGGATCAAATTCTCTTATGTCTTCTATTGAATTTCCATCAAAAATTATTCTTATGGGATTGAATTGATTGATCAAAAAAATATCAATAATACCACCCCTTATAGCATATTCTCCTTGAGATTTCACAAAATTAACTCTTTCATAATCTTTTAAATAATTCTTAATTATAAAATTAAAATCAAATTCACTTTTTTTTGATAAAGTTACTTTCTTTTCTTCAATGAATGTATTTTCATATAAATTTTTATAAGTTAAAAAGGTGATAAATTTACTTTTATTATTAATCTGCTTAAATGAATTTATAAAATTTATCTTTTTAATTGGATTATTTTTATCAATCTCAGGAATAAAAATTTCGTTATTATCATCATCGAAAGAAAGACATTCTTCATAAATTTCATATAAATCTTTCTCATCACTCATTATAAAAAAAATAAATGGTGCTATTGAGTTTAGTTTGATTAATAGAAAAGGAAGTGACCCTCTTACTATACCACCAATTTCATCTGGTATATCTTTTATATCATTAAATAAAAGATCAGTAAATTCCCTTTTTATTTGATTTTGATATTGCTTTTTCTTCACCATAAAAAATTAAAGACATCAATATATCCTCAGCATGAATAAATGCTTTTTTATAAATTTTTCTATCAACAAATGGTATCGGACTTAAAACATAATTTATTGTATCAATATCATCTGAAGGTCTTCCAATTCCTATTCTCAATCTAAAAAATTGATTGGTATTTAAATTGTTTATGACCGATTTAATACCATTATGACCACCATCTCCTCTATTGAAAATAAATTGAATTCCTCCTATAGGAAGATCGAGATCATCATGGACAATTACATATTTTTTTAAATCAATTTTTAAATTATTATATATTTCTTTCACTGCTTCACCAGAAAGATTCATATATGTTAAAGGTTTTATTAATAGAATATTCTCTACTTTATCTTCAAAAAATATTCTTCCTTCACCAAATTCACTTTTCCATTTTATTTTATCAATCTTAATTTTCCATTTTTTTGATAGGAAATTAATAAAATCAAAACCAATATTGTGTCTTGTGCCTAAAAATTCAAATTCTGGATTACCAAGTCCAATGATTACAAACACAAATTATTTCTTTTCTTCTTTTTTCTCTTTTGTTTCAGGTTTAGTAGTTTGTGTTCCAGTTTCTTCTGGAGCAACCTCTTCTTCTGCTGTCACCACTTCTTCAACCTTAACTTCTTCTTTTGTTGGTGTTGATACAGTCACAACTGTTTCATCTGGTTCATGCAAAACTTTAACATCCCTTGGTATTTCTATATCAGATATATGAATAGAATCACCTATTTTTAAATTACTTATATTTACTTCTACAAAAGAAGGTAAATCCATAGGTTTTGCTTCTAATTCAATCTCATAAAGGGTTTTAAATAATACTCCGCCTTCTTTAACACCAATAGGTTCGCCAATAAAATGTACAGGAACTTTTGAAATAATTGGTTTTTCAAGAGATACTGAATGAAAATCAACATGTGTTACCTCATCTTTAACAGGATGAAATTGTTCATCTTTTAACACTGCTATCAATTTTTTTCTACTTTTTTCTATTTCAAGCTCAACAAGGAAATCCTCTTCTCTTTTTAGTTTTATTAAATCAGTGATACTCTTCAATGGAACTGATATTAATATGTTGTTTTTTAAGCCCTCTCCATATATAACTCCAGGGACAAGACTTTTCTCTCTTAACTTTCTTAAATCACTCTTTTTCATAGTATCTCTTTTTGTTACTTTTAATGAAACTCTTTTCATCTATATTCCTCCTTTTAATAAGTTCTTCATAACCTATATAAGTTTAATTTATTTTTAAAAAATGTCAAAGGGATGTTTATTTATCAAAAAAAGGTTCATTTAAATTTGCGTTATTTGAATATCCTCTACTTTCCCAGTATCCTTTATATTTTACATCATTTGATAGTTCAATTTTATTTACCCATTTTATCCATTTATATGCCCATTTATTTTCTCCAATAAGTTGAAATGGAAAACCTCTTTCAGGTGGCAAAACTATTCCATTCATTTTATATGCTAAAAATAATTTATTATCAATAACAAATTCCTTTGATAAAGAAGTTGTATAACCATCAATAGCGTAAAATATTATAATAGGGTAATTTAAATTAACTTTAGACTTGATTAAAATATCTTCTACTATTATGCCTTCCCATAATATATCAACACTCCAACCATCAACACAATAAAGAGTTATGACTTTCTTTATTGATTTAAAATTGTTTATTAATTCTTCATAATCATATTCTTTTTTTAATTCATTTCCTTCCTCTATCTGCAGTTTATATTTTTTAATATCAACTAGTTGTGGACCTTTTATAGAATTTTCAATAAAATCATCTATGGAATTAAGTAATCTACCTTCATATTCTCTGATTTCTCTTTCCATTAATACCTCCAAAATGTTAATATTATTAAAATATTATAATTTTATGAAACTTTTTTCAATAATAAATGTTTATAATAATATAGAAACACAAGGAGGATTTTATGAGTAAATTTACATTAAGAAAAATTTATCTTTATCTTTTTTCACTTGTTGGTTTAAGTTTAATAATAGTTGGAGCAGTAGGATTGATTAATCTTGGTTTACAATTAACTTTTTTTAGAAGCGCCCTTGAATATAGGTATGGATATGTGCAACCACCATACCCATATTTCTTAGAAGGCATAAAATTTGATGAAACAGTTGAGAAAATTGAATTAACTGAAGAACAAAAAAGATCACTTCAACAATGGAAGGTTGAGTATGATACTTACATGACCAAAGGTAAAAAGTTAGGCTATTTGCCTTATGTTTCAGATTCATTTACAAGGAATATAGCACTTCTTATTGTAGGTGTTCCTGTATATCTTTATCACTGGGGATTGATAAAAAAGGAACATGTTAAAGAAGAGAACTAATAATTTCTCAATTAAAATTTAAATATTTTTTATCAAAAAAGATCACTTGACAATAACCCTAATCTTATCTCTGTGGATTTTAAAATATATTCGATTAAAGTTTTATAATCAATATTATCTATTCTTGCAATTTCTGCTAAAAATCCGTCAAAATGCCATCCAGGATTAGGATTAACTTCAAGAAGTTTTGGGGCTCCTTCTGAATTCAATCTGAAATCAAATCTTGCATAATCTCTACAATCCAATCTTTCAAAAAGTTTTATACTCCATTCAAGCAAATCTCTTTCCATCTCTTCAGGAATATCTGCTTTTATAAATTTTATTTTTCCATAAGGAGAATCGGGTAACCATTTTGCTTCATACCCACAGATTTTTGGTAAATCTTCAGGTATAGATGAATAATCAAGTTCTGCTACTGGTAGTAATTTATATGGATATTTTGGTGGATTACCTATAAGACCAATACTCAATTCTTTTCCAGTCAGAAATTCTTCTATCAGAATTGGTTTATCATAACCAAAAAGGTCTCTTATATCTCTAATTGCATTGATTAAATTTTCAAGATTATATGAAACATTTTTCTGAGTAATACCAAAACTTGAATCTCCAAAATTTGGTTTTACTATAACTGGAAAAGGAAATGGAAGCTCAAATATACTTTCGCCTGGTTTAATCAAGAATGCATCAGGAACTGGAATGCTCATTTCTCTTGCAATTCCCCTTACTAAAGATTTATCATATGAATGTGCAAGAGATTGAGGAGATGCTCCAGTGTAATTAATCCCAAGAACTTCAAGTAGTGCAGGTATATGTAATTCTTTTGTTGGATCATTAAAATAACCTTCATCACAAAAATTCAATATGTAATTAACTTTATCTTTTATTCTTTCAATTTCTTTAATCAAGTTATCGTGGTTATTTATATAAATGAAATTATAACCTTTAATTTCTTTTAAATTTTCTTTTAATTTTTCTATGGCTCTCAAATCATCTGCATCGAAAATATTATTTGGCTTTAAAGGGTCTTTTTTTGTTGGATCTCCTAGTATAACAGCAACATTTCTCTGTTCTCTTCTAATTCTTACTTTTTTCTCTAATACTTCTTTCTTGGCAATGCCAGTAAAAAGAATATGTTTTTCACCAATTTGAAAATTTGTAATTCTACTTTTTATATCAATAGAGTGTTCTATTATCTGAATATCTTTAAAACCTGCTTCTTTTAGTAAATTTAAAATTAATTCTTTTGAATAAAGTCTTATTGAAAAGAAGCTATCTTTTAAGATCCCCTTTTCAATGTGGTTCAAAATTTCTCTTATTATCAAACTTTCACCATCTATAGATAGATTTGTTTCTCTTAAAACAAAATGTTTCTTATCAAGCCATTGCCAATAATATGGAATGATATTTTTCTTTTCATATTCACTATCAATAATATCAATTAGAATTTTTCCATTTGGATTTAATACTCTATAGATTTCTTTTAAGACATTTAATGAATCAAGAGGCGTATCGAAAAAACCAAAAACATTACCAACAAGAAAAACAAAATCGAACCTATTTTGCGGATATGATAATTTTCTTGGTGTTCCTTCCCTATATTTTACATTCAAGCCTTCTTTTTCAGCCTTTGTTTTCGCTTTCTGTACAAGTAGACTAGACCTATCAAGACCTTCAACATTCTCATAACCTCTTCTCGCAAGTTCCAAAGAATATTCACCATGACTTGAAATAAGATCTAAAATTTTTGAGTTAATCTCAGGCTTTAGAATCTCAAGAAATTTATCTATTTCTTTTTTTGTAATATCTTTTATTTCTTTTTCTTCAACATCACTGCTTATAAGAAAAGGAGAAATTTTTATCTGACTTGTATGACTTTTAATATATTCTTCAAGATTTGAAATTTGACCTAACTGTTTTTTAGGTAACTTCCCATTCTGTTTACTTCGTGGCCTATCTTTATCCTGATTATTTCCATTCATAAAATATAAAACCTCCAAAAATAAAGTTCTTAATTAATATATAAAATTCTAATGATTTGTCAAGTATAAACAAATTTATATTTCTAAAACTTCTTTATTTAATTTTTGGTAAAAAGGAAGTAATATAATATTTAAAAAAATTAAAACAATGAAACCTGCAACACCTGTTAAACCTTTAGTTAAATCACTTCCACCAACAAGCATAACAATTGGAATACCTCCTAAAGCATTTATAACTCCATGAAAAATTGAAGGAACAATAACTGATTTAGATTTTAATGTTAAATATACCATAATAGGTGTAAGTAAAATACAGAATATAATCATCATAAAAATACCTAAAATTCTATGATCAGGATAGTTTAAACCAAGTAGAATCATTGGTGCATGCCATATACCCCATACAGAACCTATTATGAGGGAAGATCTGTAAAAACCAAGGTGTATCAAATTGTTAACAAGATATGCTCTCCATCCAACTTCTTCTCCTAACGCAATTAATGCATTTACAGTTGAACCAAAAATTATTCCTTGAAGAATCAGTAATATTAAATAATATGGTTTAAAATATTTTGAATATAATGTTATATCTTTAAAAATTAAACTTGAAAACAATGACAAAAAACACAATATTATTGGAATTAATATCGAGAATATTAAATATTTATTCAATTTGAAATAAAATCCAAGACCTTTTAAATTCCCATGAAAAATATATTTTTCAACTATCACAACTGTGAAAAATGGCATATACATATACATTATTGAGAAAACAGTGAAAAAATTCTGAGAAAAAACAATTTTATTTTTTAATAAAATTACTGAAAACCCGAGAATATAAGTTGTTATTAAAACAAGACTTATGAAAATAATAGATTTTCTTATTTCCTCTTTCATTTTATTTTCTTAGTTTTGGAGAATCATACCACTCACCACTTATTTTCATCTCTCCATTAATTTCTTCAAAAACAATTCTTACTGTAACATCACTTGTTTCATTTGTAAATTTTGCTTTATATGTTACAATAATATAATTTTTTTCTTTTTTTTGCCATATAAAATTTCTTTGAATCTTCAATATATTTACCGATTTTTCCCTCAATCAAATCTACACTTTCTATAAATTTTTCTTTGGTTATGGCCTTTTTCATTTCATCACTGAAATCTTTTGAATATTTTTCATAATTTTTTTCATTTCTACCTATAAGTAAATTCTCAGTCATTGGATCAGCATATTCTCTAACTTTATTAACATCAATTTTTGTTCCACAAGATATTATAAAAAGAAGTAATAGAAATATGGTAATAAAAATTTTTATTTTCATAAATACCTCCTATTATTCATTATATTTATTTATGAAATTTTTTTCAAAATCTTCTCTAAAATTAAAATAATTTTTCTTCTTTATTGATACTCTTAATCTATCCATAAAATTATACATAAATCTTAAATTGTGAATTGTTGCAAGTCGGGGAGCAAGAATTTCTTTTGCTTTAAAAAGATGATGGAGATATGCTCTACTGAAATTTTTACATGTATAGCAATCACAATCATCTTCTATTGGTTTTTCATCATTTTTATATTCACTTTTTGTTATCCTTAATTTTCCAAATTTTGTTAAAAGAGTCCTATTTCTTGCGATTCTTGTTGGATAAACACAATCAAACATATCAACCCCTGTTTCAATTGCATCCATAATGCTAATTGGATCTCCAAGTCCCATAAAATATCTTGGCTTATCTTGAGGCATTTTTGGCACAAATTCTTTTAATAATTTAATTGTTTGTAGCCAAGGTTCACCAATAGATAATCCACCAATACCATATCCAGGAAAATTATCCTTCTCAAGTTCTTCAAGTGTCTTTAGTCTTAAATTTAAATTTAGCCCTCCTTGAAGAACTGCAAAAAGATAACCTTTTCTATCTTCTTTTACACTTTTTCCTTTTTTTGCCCAGTTTATACTCAATTTAGTAAATTCAAAAAGATCTTCTTCGCTTACTCCATATGGTGGACAAATATCGAGTGTCATCATAATATCAACTCCAAGGATTTCCTGAAATTTTACAGTATATTCTGGTGAAAAAAAATGAGTCGAGCCATCTATGAATGATTTAAATAAAACTCCATCTTCTTTAATTTCTCTAATATCAGAAAGTGATAAAACCTGAAAACCACCGGAATCTGAAAGAAGAAGTCCTTTCCATTTCATAAAATTTTTTATTCCATTAAATGATTTAATAATTTCTTCACCTGGTTGTAAATGTAGATGATATGAATTTATAAGAATCAATCTATAACCTAAATCCCAAACATCATCTGAAGATAGTGTTTTAACTGTTGCTTGAGTACCAACAGGCATAAAGATTGGAGTTTCGATTTCAATATCATTAATTTTTATATTTGAAATTCTTATATTATCTAATTTTTCTTTTACTTCAAAAATCATTTCTCAATATGTATTTCAGTTTCCTCTTCAAGAATTAGTTCATCAGTTTCATCATCATAAGTGAAAAGTTCTGCATATCTACCCCAATCAATTAATATATCAAGTTGTTTTTCAGCTTCATTTCTTGTTAATCTTCTTTCAAGTATATCGAGGAAAAAATCTTCTGAAATTCTCTTATTGGCTTTTGATTTTAATACACGGACTATTTGTTTTATTAAAAAAACATTTTCTAAAACTTTTTCTCTAAATATTTCTTTCTTTTTTAAGACATCTGCTTCAACAAATTTTTCGCCATCACCTGTAAGTTCAACATCTCCTTGTTTATAATTTGTAAAACCAATTAATTCCGATGCTTCAACAATGGGGAGTAGATCTTCTAAATCCATATATAATTCTCCACCAATTTTAAATAAATCAGTTCTACCTCCAAGATCAGCAATAAGTTCTACAAAACCTGTTATTGCCCCAACTCTTGCATAAGGAACAATTAATATTTCTTTTGATACTCTAAGTATTTCTCTCTCTTTTTCTATTTCTCCACCAGTTAATGTTGTATAGATCCTGTCTATTAATGATAAAAATTTCTGTGAGTTTTTATCTCTCCAGTGAGGAATTTTTACTTCAATTTCCTCAACAATTTTTCCAGGGTCTTTACTTATTATAATTATTCTATCAGACATATATACTGCTTCTTCAATGCTATGAGTTATTAAAACAATTGCTTTAGTTGGTATTTTATTTCCAATCCATAACTCCAAAAGGTCACTTTTTAAATTTTCTGAAGTTAATACATCAAGAGAAGAGAAGGGTTCATCCATAAGAAGAATATCAGGTTCGACAACAAGTGCTCTTGCAAAACCTACTCTTTGTTTCATCCCACCTGATAATTCTTTTGGATATGCTTTTTCAAAACCATCCAAACCAACTGTATCTATAACTTTTAACGCTCTTTCCTTTTTTTCTTCAATTGACATCTCTTTAGAAGTAATTCCTAGTAAAACATTTTCTTCAACTGTAAGCCATGGAAAAAGACCAAAATTTTGAAAAACAATCGAAACTCCTGGATTTACATCAGTCACTACTTTATTTCTATATAAAACTACTCCTTCATCAGGTTTAATAAGACCAGCAATTATTCTTAGTAGGGTAGATTTTCCTGAACCTGAAGGACCAAGAATTGATACAATCTCTCCTTCTTTAATATCAAAATTGATATCTTTAAGGACATAAATTTCCTTTTTGCCAGGAAATAAAAATTTTTTACTTACATTTTTTACTTCGAGCAAATTCATAACATCACTCCAAATGATATTTTTCTTCTGAAAGATTATACATTCTCCTCCAGAAGAATCTATTAAATAATACTACAATAATAGCCATAAATAAAGTGCTTGCTGCGAGTAAAGATGTGTTTCCAGCCTCTGTTGCACTACTTATCAAAGCACCGAGACCTGGAATTTGATGAACCTTTCCTCCAAAATTAACATATTCAGAAACAATACTTGAGTTCCATGCACCTCCCCATGCAGTAATGCCACCTGTGATTAACGATGGGAAAATGGCAGGAATTGTTAAAATTGACCACCATCTACCACCCTTAACATTAAAAATTTTACTTACTTCAATAAGATCTTTTGGAATCTGATTAGCGCCACCAATAACATTAAAAAGTAAATACCACTGTGTTCCTAATGCCATTAAAATTATTGAACTTATATTTAAACCACCTTTTATATTCAGTAAGAATAACAAAATAATAGGAAAAATCGCTGTTGCTGGAATTGATGCAAGTATCTGTACCACAGGTTGAGCATATTTTGAAATTTTTGGATTTATACCCATTTTCACTCCAACCGGTATTGTCCAAAGATAACCTATTGTTACAGCAAGTATAACTCTTATAAAAGTAAATAATCCACTCTTAAAAATAAGCACCCAATTATCTAAAGAAACTGAGCTTATAAGTTTAACTAAACCTTCAAACCCTCTTATTATTAAAATAAAAATAAATCCAAAAATTATATAAGTAATTATTTTTTTAATTATTTCAAAGGTGAAATTTTCGTTGAAACTTTTTCTTTTTGAATAAATATTTATCATTAGTTTGTTTAAAGGTAAAATAAATATTTTTGATATTAAATTAACGATTTTTGATTTCTGATACCAATCAAGAACAAGTGAACTAACTTCTTCTTCAGCCTTTTCTTCTAATTTAAATTTTGTTGACCATGCTATTAAAGGCCTCCATATCAATTGATCTATTAAAACAATAATTAAAATTAAAGTTATTAATGCAAAAATGATCATAGTTAAATTACCTTCTTCAGATGCTTTAGCAAGAAATGAACCAAGTCCAGGAAGTGTATAATTTTGATTAATTACAGAAAAATTTTCACAAGCCATTAAAAAAAACCATCCACCAGCAACAGACATCATACTATTCCATATTAAACCTATTGCAGCGTGAGGAAGATCAAGTTTTGTAAATCTTTGCCAGAAATTTAATTTATTTATCTTTGCACCTTCATCTAATTCTCTTGGAATAGTTTTTAAAGAATTATAAAAACTGAAAACAAGATTCCAAACTTGACCTGTAAATATTAAAATAATTGATGCAAGTTCAAGTCCTATTCTCGAACCCTTAAATACAGATACCATGAAAAAGAAAACAGGAGGTAAAAATGATAATACTGGAATAGATTGAAGTACATCAAGAAGAGGTATCAAAAAAATTTCTAAAGTTTTACTTCTATATGCAAGATAGCCATAAACAATAGCAAATATAAATGATAAAATAAATGCAATAAAAACTCTTAATATTGAATAAAATGAATAAAGTGGAAGATATTTAGTTGAAAGAATTATGCCTTTTTGTTCAACTATTATTTGAGAATAATTTTTGCTTCCAATAAAAATAAAATAAAAGAGAGCAAAAACTAAACCTATAGATAAAATATCAATTGGATTAAAAGTTTTTCTATTCACTTAACTATAATACACCAAAATATGAGTTTTTGTAAATATTTAATATATCATCATAACTTGGTATTCTTGGTGCGATTCTCTTTAATCTTTCATTATTAAAAACTTCTTCTGAAAAAACTTTAAGATCTTCTTCTTTAACCTTAAGGTCCTTTAGATTTAAAGGTAATTCTAAAATCTTATAAAAATCCAAAAGAATATCAATAAATTTTTCTGCATCCTTATAAACATTACCAGTACTTAAGCCAAATTCTTGTGTAATTTTTGCCATTTTTTCATATTGAGAAGGAAGTTCAAATTTGAAAACATAAGGCATTAGAATTGCATTGGCAAATCCATGTGGAAACCCATATCTTATAGTTAATGGATAACCCATTCCATGTACTATACCAGTCCCACTTTGAGAAATTTGTATACCAGCAATACAGGATGCATAGTGCATCATTTCTTTTGCTTCATAATCGTCTTTTTTAGCAAAGCTTCTTGGAAGATATTTATAAATTATCTTAACTGCTTCATAACCAAATAAATCTGAAATTGGGGTTGAGTTTAAAGAGAACAAACCTTCTAAAGCATGAGACAAAGCATCAATGCCTGTATCTCTAACAATATCTGCTGTCATTGATATAGTTAATTCTGGATCTAAAATAGCAAATTCAGGCGTAATAAATGGCGATGCAATGGCAAGTTTCTTTTTGTTATAAGTTATAATTGCATATTTAGTCACTTCTGAACCAGTGCCTGATGTGGTTGGTATTGCTATGAGTGGTGGTATTTTTCTATCAACAATCTTTTCTCCAGATAGATAAGGCACAATCTCTTTATAAATACCATAAACTCCAATTCCTTTTGCAGCATCGATACTACTTCCTCCTCCTATTGCAATTATTGACTCACATCCATTTTCAAGAAAAATTTTTCCACCATCTTCTACAACTAAAAAATCAGGATTTGGCTCTATTTTATCAAAAATTACGAAATTTACTCCAATATCTTTTAGATATTCTGTCAAATTTGAAAGTGCTCCACTTTCTTTTGTTGACTTTTTGCCTGTAACTATTAAAGTTATTTTGCCAAGATGCTTTGATAATTCGATAATTTTATTTAAATAACCTTTTCCAAAGAAAATATTACCCTGAAGTAAAGTTATAAAATTCATAATTCAAACCTCCATTAAAATTAATTCATTAAAATTCTATCAAATATAGTATAATTAGAAAAGTAATTCTAATTAGGAGGAATTAATGAATCCTTTAAATGAAAGAATTGAAAAGTTTTTAGAAAGATTAAATGATGCAAAAAAAAGAAATTTATATTTTTATCAAGCACCTATAGAAAAAATTTTCGATGCTCATGTTATTGTCAATGGAAAAGATATGATAATGTTTGGTTCATATTCTTATCTCGGGCTTATTAACCATCCAGAAATAAATGAAGCAAGTAAAAAAGCAATAAATGAATTCAGTACAGGAACTCACGGAGTAAGACTCCTTGCAGGAACAACTAAACTTCACAATCAACTTGAAGAAAGAATAGCAAATTTTAAACAAAGAGAGGAAAGTGCAGTTTTCAGTAGCGGATATGTAACAAATTTGACAACAATATCAACACTTTTAACTAAAGATGATTATGTTCTATGTGATAAATATGACCATGCAAGTATAGTTGATGGAGCAATTCAATCAAGAGCAAATTTTATAAGATTTGATCACAATGATATGGAACATCTTGAAGAACTTTTAAAAGATATACCTAATGATAAAGTAAAGTTAGTTGTTGTAGATGCGGTTTATTCGATGGATGGAGACATAGCGCCTCTCCCTAAATTAATTGAGTTAAAAAATAGATACAATGCTCTTTTGATGGTTGATGAAGCCCATTCTCTCGGAGTTTTAGGAGAAAATGGTAAAGGCATTGAGGAATATTATGGAATTTATGGTGAAGTAGATATTGATATGGGAACTCTTTCTAAAACAATACCTTCAGTTGGTGGATATATTGCTGGTGATAAAAATTTAATAGATTACATAAAACATAATTCAAGGGCATATATTTTTTCTGCTGCGTTACCACCTGCACAGGTAATGGCTGCTATAAAATCTTTTGATGTTATTGAAGAAGAAAAATGGAGAATAAAAAAACTTTGGGAAAACATAAATCAATATACTACTGAATTAAAAAAAATGGGTTTTGATATTATGAAAACTCAATCTGCAGTTGTTCCAATTCTAATTAAAGATGATGAACTTGCTCTTAAATTTACAAGGATTTTATGGGATGAAGGAATTTTAATATTTCCAATACTTACTCCAGCAATTCCACCGGGAACTTCAAGACTTCGTTCGTGCATAATGGCATCACATTCAATTGAAGATATAGATAAAGCATTAAAAGCATTATATAAAGGCGGAAAAAAGTTAAATATAATTTAATCTCATCAAATAATAGATAATTTCACTATTGACAAAAATTTAATATATGCTAATATGTGCATATTGGAATATTGTAAGGAGGTCACTATGGTTGATATATCAGAAAAAGCATTAGAAAAATTTAAAAAAATTTTATATGAATCAGGAAAGGAGAATTTGTCAGTTAAATTCATAAGTTCTGGTTCAAGTTGTTGTGGATCATCAATAAAAATTCTTTTTGTAGATAGTGGAGAAGATGAAGATATAATGATTGAAAAAGGTGGATTGAAATTTTATTTTGAAAAAGAAATTGGTGAAGATTTGAGTGAATCAATAATAGATTATGAAGAAGGTTTTATAATACAAACTAAAACAGATTAAATATGGATAAATATTGTAAGATTTTTAAAGTTTTATCAGAGGAAAAAAGATTGAAATTATTGACACTCCTTTTAAAGAAAAGAGAAGGATATTATGTCTGTGAAATTGCTGATGCTTTAGAAGAAACACATTATAATGTTTCAAAATATTTACAAGAACTTAAGCTTGTTGGTTTGGTAAAAGAAAAAAGAGTAGGAAGATTGGTTATGTATTCAGTAAATGAAAACATTGATTCTTTTGTTAAAGAACTTTTTAAACTAATTTCACAAATTTCAGATGAGTATATCGAAAAAAATGTTAATTTATTAAAAATAAGAGTGTCTTTAAGAGTAAATAATAAATGTGTAGTTGGAGTGAATGATCCAAATTGGAAGAAAATAGTTTCAAAAATTGAGAAAGAAGAGAGATTAAAAATTACTGCTAAAGGAGGTTAATTTATGTCTAAAAGTTGGTATCCTGTGATTGATTATGAGAAATGTATTTCATGTTTTTCTTGTGTTGAGTTCTGCCCTCATGATGTTTATGAGGTTATAGATGAAAGGGTTGAAGTAGTTAGACCTGAAAATTGTGTTGATTTCTGTAAAGGATGTTTAAAAGGTGCATGTTCTAATGATGCTATAAGTTTTATAGGACAAAAAGTAAAAGTTGTTTTTGATGGAGGTGAAAAAGAATGAAAGGAATTTTGCTTTGCATTTGTCAAGGAACCTGTCCCTCTTTTCATAATATGAATGTTTTCGAAATTTTAAATATATTAAGAAGAGAGGAATTGGTTGATTTTGTTGCTATCCATCCTCAATTATGTGCTGATGATGGAGATAATTTCTTGTCAACTCTTTTGTCTTCAAATGGAAAGATAGATAAACTTTATATCGCAGGTTGCGATCCAAAAATGCAGACTAAGATGTTTAGAGATGCATTTGAAAAAGCGGGTTTCGAAAAAACTAAACATTATGGAGTTGATATAAGAAATATGGATACAGAAAAAGCAGTTGAAATAATCAAAAAAATAATAAAAGAAACTGAGAGTTAAATAAATAATTTATGAATTTAAGGGCTCTTTATGAGCCCTTTTTTTATGATTAAGTTGTATAAATTAAATTTGAAAATTTTATAAATTTAATTTTTTTTTTCTTCAGTATCCGGTATATAAACAACAACTGAACTTTTATCTTTATTTATTTTTTTTAAAACTCCAAGACAAACTAAAAATCTATCTTTATCAAGAAAACCGACAATTGAATCAATTAGTGGTGTAAATTTTTCTAAATTTACTCCTAAAATATTATCTTCTTTAAAATATATTTCAACTTCTTTATAATTCTTAAAATATTCTTTGCATCTTTCATTTCTATATTTAATCCTTTCAGTTCTTGTTCTTTCAACTATATATGATGATGGTTTAACTTTAATAATTTTTTTATTGTTGAATAGAAAGGGCTTTATCAAATGTTCTACCTCATTTTCATTCTCAAATAGAATTATAAAATCAGGTTCTAAAATTTCAATTTTATTTTGTTTTAATAACTCTGCTATTACCCCATCTATAAGACCTGTTGTATCGATTAAAATATAATCTAAAGATTCCCTCTCCATTTCTTTTAAAAGTTTATAACTTCCAACAACTAATTGTAATAGATTTCCTTTTGGAGATACACTACCAATAAAATACATTTTAAGAGGTTTAATTTCAGATAAATTTTCTAAATATTTATTAACTTTTCCATAACCAATAGTACCAGGAGGACCTATATTTGATTGTCCTATATCAAGATCAAGAATTCCAACTGATTTCCCTATTCTAAAAATTTCATTTGCAAGATAGAGAATAAAGGTTGTTTTTCCCGAATCTGAACCACCAATAACCATTAATTTCTTCCCATTTTTTATAAAATCATCTTTTATTTTTATCCAATTTTCTTCAATAGATATATTCATTTAGATTAAGAATCTCTTTTAATCCATTTACCAAAACCACCTTCAACAAGAAAACCTCTATTTTCATCAAAAACAATTTCTCCCCTTAAAATTGTTTTTATAACTTTACCAAAAACTTCATAATTTTCAAAAGGAGTATATTTTCCTTTACTATAAAATTTTTCACCCTTAATTTTCCATTTTCTTTTTATATCAATAAAAACAAGATCTGCATCCTTCCATATATCTATTCCACCTTTATTTTTATTTATTTTTAAAATTTTTGCAGGATTTTCGCACATAACCTCAACAAATTTTTTTAAAGAAATCCTTTTTTTTATAACACCTTCTGAAAAGATGAGGGGAAAAATTATATCGATTCCAGATATGCCAGAAGCAATTTTGAAAATGTTTTCTTGGTCCTTTTCTTTTTTCCATTCGCCCGAAAAATGATCAGATGCAACACAATCTATAACTCCTTTTTCTAAATATTTCCATAGTAATTCTTTATTTTCAATGCATCTAACAGGAGGTGAAGTTTTTGTTAATTTTGGATTACTAATTAAATCTTCATATGTTAATAATAGATGATGTGGTGTTGCTTCACAACTTATTTTAACACCTTCTTCTTTTCTTTCCTTAACTATTTTTACTCCTTCGCTTGTTGAAATATGAGCAATATGTAATCTTAAATTTGTATCTTTAATAAATCTTGATGAATTCCATACACAAACTGGTTCAGCTAAATATGGTCTTGCTTTTATCCATGCCTCTCCACCTTTTAATTTTTTATCTTTTTTTACTTTCTCCATAAAATGGGTAATTATTGAATAGTCTTCTGCATGAATTGTGAATAATATGTCCTCTTTTTTTAGAAGGGAGAAAAGTTCGTACATTTCTCCATAAGAAAGTTGTTCATAATAAGGAGCAGAAGAATAACCATAAATTTTAAAACCAATAACCCCTTCATCATATAATTCTATAAGATCCTTAAAATTCGAATCCCTTACCATGTCTCCTGTAATTCCACCATAAAAAGCATAATCACATAAGGCTTTATTTTTAATTGAATTAAATTTTATATAAAGATTTTCTTTATTTTTCACTTGCGGTATTGATGTGCAGGGCATATCTACAATTGTTGTTATTCCAGATGATATTGCTGCTTTAGTTCCAGTTTCAAAATCTTCTCTATCAGTAAAACCTGGATCATTAAAATGTACATGCATATCTATTCCACCGGGCAAAATCATTAAACCTGTTGCATCAATGATCTCTTTTCCGTCTAATGAAAATTTACCGATGCCTATTATAGATTCCTTATCAATTAAAATATCTAAATTTTGTAATTCTCCATTATAATAAACCATACCTCCTGTTATTATTTTCATTTTTTATCCTCCAACATCAAAAATTGATATAACTTTAAAATTATCCGTATCAACAAGACCTATATCAGTGATTTTAAGATGAGGTATAACAGGGAGTGCCATAAAAGAAAGAGTCATAAATGGATCTTCAAGTTCTACGCCAAGTTTATTTGCAATAAAAAGAAGTTTACTATATTCTTCATTTACTTCCTTTGCACTCTTATCCGTCATTAAACCACCATAGGGAAGAGATAATATATGTAACACTTTACCGTTTTTTGTTATTGATATCCCTCCTCCATATGATTCAAGTATTGAAATTGAAAGTAAAATATCTTTGTCGTTTGTACCAATTGAAATAATATTATGATGATCATGAGCAATAGAAGATGCAATTGCTCCTTCTTTCAATTTAAATCCTCTAACAAAACCTACTCCAACATTTCCTGTTGCTTTATGCCTTTCAACAACAACCATCTTTAATATATCTCTTTTTGTATCTGAAACAACATATCCATCTTCAATTTTTGCTTTTAATACATATCTCTCAGTTATTAAGGATTTTGAAGAAGCACCAATTACATTAATATAATCTTTTAATGCTTTGATTTTTATCTTATCATAAGTTAAGGTCTTTATATTAACGGTATTTTTTACTCCTCCTTCTGATTTTGTTTTTTCATAAGAAAACATTGAAATCCCTTCTTTAGCAACAAGATTTCCTTTATAAAAAACAAGAAGAGGCTCAAAATTAATTAAATCTGAAAAAATTACTATGTTAGCATAATAATTTGGAGCAATACCTCCTATTTTCATTAAGTTAAAATATCTAGCAGGATTTAAAGTTGCAAGTCTTATTGAGAGAATAGGATCAAGTCCTTTTTTCACAAGTTTTTTTAAAATAGAATTAATATGTCCTTCATTTATTAAATCTTTAGGATGTCTATCATCAGTGCATAATAGAATTTGTGGATATGTACTTGAATCTATTAATGGAAAAAGAACATCTAAATCTCTTGCAGCACTTCCTTCTCTAATCATTATATACATTCCCTTTTTTAATTTTTCTCTCGCTTCAGGTAAATTTGTACACTCATGATCAGATTTAATACCACCTGTTATATAAGCATTAAGGTTGTTTCCTAACAAAAAAGGGGCATGTCCATCAATAATTTTATTTTTAAAGTATTCAAGTTTTTTTAAAACTTCAGTATCATAATTTAACACACCTGGATAGTTCATCATTTCTCCAAGCCCAAGAACTCTTTCATTCGATAAAAAAGGATAAAGATGCTCAATATTTAATCTTGCTCCTGAATTTTCATAAGGTGATGATGGAACACAAGATGGTAACATAAAAAAAATATCCATTGGTAAATTTTCTGAGGCATTTAGCATATATTTTATACCTCTAACTCCTGCAACATTTGCTATTTCATGTGGATCAGCAATAACAGCAAGAGTTCCTTGAGGAACAACTGCTTTTGCAAATTCACCAGGAGTTAAAGAAGTGCTCTCTATGTGTATATGACTATCAATTAAACCAGGCGATGCATAGTAACCTTTTAAATTATAAACCTCTCTTGCTTTATTATATTTTCCAATTCCTACAATCTCATTTTCATAAATAATGATATCGCTTTCTTCAATAGAATTATCAAAAACATTCACTATTTTTACATTTTTTAAAATTATATCTCCCCCTTTTTCCTCTTTTGCTACTTCAATTTTTTCTCTTAATCCCATAATTACCTCAATATAAAAAAAGACCCCCAAAAGGGAGTCTTTTTATTTCTCATACTCTTTTTTTAACATGATATAAGATTCAGAATTTTTCTTTATTTTTTTAATCTCTTCCTTATCTAATTTCCTTATAAATTTAGCAGGTACGCCTAAAATTAATGATTCATCTTCAAAAACTTTCCCTTCGGTAACAACTGAACCTGCTCCAACTATTGAGTTTTTTCCTATTTTAACTCCATTTAAAATTATTGCACCCATTCCTATCAATGTATCATCACCAATCTCACAACCATGGATTACAGAGTTGTGACCAACAGTAACACCATTACCAATTTTTGTAGGAAAACCTACTTCAGAATGAACCACAGAATTATCCTGAATGTTTGTATTGTTGCCAATTTCAATAGGAGCGACATCTCCTCTAATTACAACTCCAAACCAGACACTCACATTATCACCAATAAGCACATCTCCAATAATAAAAGTACCTTCGCTTATCCATGAATTTTTACCAATTTTTGGTTTAAAATCTTTAAAGTCTCTAATCAAAACATCACCTCTTTTATAATAGATTATAATAAATTTATCTATAAATAAAAAGGATAGAGATAGCAATCCATAATGCTATTGTTAATAGAAGTGAAATATCTTCTGTTACGAGTTTTGTTGGCTCGCCTTCATTGGTTTTATAAATAAGATATAAATATCTCAAAATACCATATATGACAAAAGGAATGGTATAAACAAGATATTCTCCAAATTTTTCTTTTGTTTCAGTTGAAACTGTATATAAAGCATAGGATAAAATTGTTGATGTTGCTAATACAATAATAATTTTATCAAGGAGTTCAACTGAATAGGAAGAAAGAACTTCTCTGTGTTTATTTGCATTTTCTTTTAAAGATATAATTTCAAATCTTCTCTTTGAAAATCCTAAGAAAAGAGATAAAAAAAGAGTACAAAGAATTAGCCAACTTGAAATATTAATTCCTGTTACAATTGAACCCGAAAAGATTCTTAAAGTAAAATTTAATGCAATTATAAAAACATCAATAATGACAATTTTTTTTAGAAAAATTGTGTATAAAACATTAATAAAAATATAAAAAATAAAAATTAATGTCAGTTTATAATTAATAAAAAATGAAGAAATAAGAGATATTGAAATGAATAAAATAGAAATAAATATTGCAAATTTTTTTGAAAAAATACCTTTGGCAAGAGGTCTTTCTTTTTTTATCGGATGATGCTTATCATTTTCAAGATCTTTTATATCATTAAAAATATAAAGGCCACTTGTTAAGAATGAAAGCAAAATGAAGGTTATGAAAGTTTCAAGAAATAGGTATTTATCAAAAAGATTTTTTGAAAATAAAAGAGGAGCGAAAATAAAAAGGTTTTTTATCCATTGTTTTATTCTTATTAAATTAAAAAAATCTTTCATATAATTTTAAGTTTTTTAATTTCAGTGGTTTTTATAAAAAAAGATGAAGGTTTTGATGGATAAGTTATCCCAAAAGGTCCGTATATATTCGTAGGATTAAATTCAATTTCAAGAATTTTTATATCATCAACATTAGAATCAATTGTAAAATGTTCTTGAGTAAATTTTCCTAAAGCAGGACCGAAAATCTCCCCTATTAGAAAGGCAATTAAAAGTAAAAAAATATTTATTGAATGAGTAATAATTAATAAAATCAAAAAAGTTATAAAAGTTAAAAATGTTGCAACTGCTATACTTGTTCCGCATCTATTATGAATTGCAAGATTTTTTTCACCATTAATCAATCTCTCTCTTCCTTTAATACTTGAAGCAAAAACTTCATCAGGCGATGCTTCTCCAAAAACATAAAAACCATTTTCTCTTGCATATCCAGAAAATATATTTTTTCTTCTTAGTTTTTCTTCAAGAACATTTATTGTTGCATGTTCAAGTGCATGGTTTTTTCTGAGTTTTTTATTAATGGCAATTTCTATTATTTGTAGAGGTACAGTTAGTAAATTTAAAAAACCATAAATTAGATAACCAATTGGTAATATCAAAATAAAGAATAAAATTGGTAATAGAAAAATTAATAGGAAAAGAAATATCATCTTTTAAATTTTTCTAAAATAATTTCCTTTAAAGTAGGCTTTCCTATTTCCTGTAATTCATAGAGAACTCTTAAATTTTCCTTATTCATTTTAATAATTCTTCCAAGGTTAATTGGAGTAGCAACTATTACAAGATCAGCAGGAATTAAATTTATGATTTCTTCAAGTTCTTTAAGTTGATGTTCACCATAACCAAGGGCAGGTAAAATTTGTGCTAACTGTTGATATTTTTCAAATGCTTCTTTTATAGAACCTTTTATATAAGGACGAGGATCAACTATTTCTCTTGCACCAAATTTTTTTGCTGCAACAAATCCTGCACCATAAGCCATATTACCATGAGTTAATGTTGGCCCATCCTCAACTACAATAACTCTTTTTCCATTAATTTTCTCATAACCATCGATAAATATTGGTGATGCTGCTTCAACAACTATAGCATCTGGGTTTTTTTCGAATATTGTGTTTCTTATCTTTTGTACATTTTCAAATGACGCAGTATCCACTTTGTTAATAACTATAACATCAGCAGATAGAAAATTTACTTCACCTGGATGATATGTAGTTTCATTCCCAACTCTTAAAGGATCAACTACAACTATCTGTAAATCTGATTTATAAAATGAGAAATCATTATTGCCCCCATCCCATACAATAATATCAGCTTCTTTTTCAGCACTTCTTAATATCTCTTCATAATCTACGCCAGCGTAAACAACTATTCCTCTATTAATATGAGGTTCATATTCTTCCCTTTCTTCAATTGTACAATTTGCTTTATCCATATCCTCAATTTTTTCAAATCTTTGAATTCTTTGTTTCTCTAAATCGCCATATGGCATTGGATGTCTTATTACTACAGATTTTAAACCCATCTCTTTTAAAATTTCAGTTACTCTTCTTGTTGTTTGGCTTTTACCGCTTCCAGTTCTTATAGCGCAAATTGAAATAACTGGTTTTATGCTTTTAATTTGTGTGTCCTTTGGTCCGAGCAACATAAAGTTTGCTCCATTAGAAAGAGAAAGAGATGCTTTATGCATTACATATTCATGAGAAACATCTGAATATGAAAAAACTACAAAATCAACATTATATTTTTTTATCAAATCCGGTAGTTCATGTTCAGAAAAAATTGGAATTCCATTTGGATATAATTTACCAGCTAAACTTGGTGGATATTTTCTACCTTCAATATTTGGTATCTGTGTTGCAGTGAAGGCAATAACTTCATATTCTTCATTATTTCTAAAAAATGTATTAAAATTGTGAAAATCCCTTCCAGCTGCACCCATAATTATAACTTTTTTCTTCATCTATACCTCCTTGAATAAACAGAATCCATTATATCATCCATATTAGTATCTAATATTTAAATTTTTTGTCAAGTTAATAGTATAAAAAATCATATCTTCTTAAGAAATTTTCAAAATTTTGTAACAAATATAAATTATTAGAATCCTTTTAATAAGGAGGTTGTTATGAAAGAGTGGGCAATAATTCTTGGTGCATCAAGTGGCTTTGGAGAAGCAACAAGTATAGAGTTAAGCAAAATAGGCTTTAATATAATTGGAGTTCATTTTGATAGAAAAGAGAATTTGCCAAAAGTCGAAGAAGTGATAAATAAAATTAAAAATAATAATGTAGATGTATTATTTTTTAATTTAAATGCAGCTGACCCAAAAAATAGAAATTATATTTTAGATGAAATTGAAAAAAAATTTAAAGAAGATGGCAATGAAAATTCAATTTTTGTCTTAGTTCACTCTCTTGCTTTTGGTTCTTTAAGAAAATTTATAGATGGAAATAAAGAAGAGACAATAACTCAAAAACAAGTTGAAATGACAATCGATGTTATGGCAAATCAAATTATTTATTGGACTCAGGATGTTTTTTATAGAAAATTATTTAAAAATGGGGGAAGAATATTTGCTATGGTGAGTTCTGGTGATGATAGAGTATTTCCATACTATGGAGCTGTATCTGGTGCAAAAGCAGCAATAGAAGCATACATAAGGCAACTTGCTTATGAACTTGCACCATTTGGAATAACTGCAAATGCAATAAAGGCAGGAGTTACTGATACTCCAGCATTAAGAAAAATACCACAAAATGAAGAGTTGATTAAATTGGCTCTTTTAAAAAATCCAAGTAAAAGAATCACAACACCACAAGATGTTGGAAAAGCAATCGCTGCTCTATGTAATAAAAATTTATACTGGATGACAGGAAATGTAATTAGAGTTGATGGGGGAGAGGATATAGCAGCATAAAGGAGTAGGGAGAAGAAAAATATTTGAACAAAATTTAATTAATTTTTAGACTTGAAATTGAAAATTTAATTTGATAAAGGTGGCTCATAAAAATTCCAAATAAAGTGGAGCCACCCAAAAATTTAATCAAATTTTTTAAAGATTAGGGCTGTGTTAACTCCACCAAACCCAAAAGAATTAGAGAGTGCATATCTTATCTTATGTTCTCTTCCGACATTTGGAACATAATCAAGATCACACTCTGGGTCTTTCTCCTCTTGATTAATTGTTGGGTGAACAAAATTCTCTTTTATACACAAAACTGTAGCAACTGCTTCAACTGCACCTGCAGCCCCAAGTAAATGCCCTGTCATAGATTTAGTTGATGAAATAGGTATTTTGTATGCTCTTTCACCGAAAACATTTTTAATTGTGTCAGATTCAACTTTATCGTTTAAGGGAGTTGAAGTACCGTGAGCATTTATGTAATCAATCTCGTCCTTTGGCACATTTCCCTTTTTTAAAGCATATTCAATTACCTTTGCCCTTGGTTCACCTGTTGGTTCTGGTGCAGTTATGTGGTATGCATCAGATGTCTGAAAGTATGAGACAACTTCTGCATAATTTTTTGCACCCCTCTTTTTTGCATGCTCAAGTTCTTCTAAAACTAAAACTCCAGCTCCTTCACCCATAACAAATCCGTCTCTTTGTTTATCAAATGGGCGAGAAGCTTTTTCTGGCTCATGGTTCCTTCTTGAAAGTGCTTTTGCTTGAGAGAATCCAACTATACCAATTGGTGTGATTGAAGCTTCACTTCCTCCAGCAAAAATTACATCAGCATCTCCTCTTTTTATTGCTTCAAATGCTTCTCCAATTGCAGTTGCACCTGCTGAACATGCTGTTGTTGGACAAGACGAGTAACCTTTAATACCAAGTTTTATTGAAACCCAACCAGCTGCCATGTTTGGAATCATCTTTGGAGTAAGATATGGAGATACAAGATTTGGACCCTTATTAATTAAATTTTTTATCTCTTCTTCAAGTGTTATTATACCTCCTATACCTGATGCAACAATAACTCCAACTCTATATATATCCTCTTTATCTAAAGATAATCCTGAATCATTCAAGGCAAGAATGCTTGCAGCTATTGCAAATTGAGAAAACCTATCAACTCTTTTTATTTCAGGAACTTTAATATTTGGATCATACTTTCTTAAATCAAAATCCCTAACTTCTGCTGCTATCTGTGTATCTAATCCATCTGGATTAAAGGTTTCAATTCTTCTTACTCCTGATACTCCTTTAAATAGATTCTCTTTAAACTCTGCAATTGTTGAACCAATGGGAGTAATTACTCCCATTCCAGTTATTACAACTCTTCTTTCCATGATTAAACTTTAGAAAGAATATAATCTATTGCACTCTTAATATCTTTAATTTTTGGAATGTCAGACTCTGGTACTGAAATGTTAAATTCTTCTTCTAAACCTGTAATCAAATCCATAACACCTAAAGAATCTAAACCTAAATCATCGATAAATTTGTCCCCTTCTTTAAATGAATCAATACCAGTTTTTTCCATAAATACTTTTTTAAATTTTTCCATAACCTCTTCTCTCTTCATACAAACCTCCTTTAAATTTGAAATCCGAGGGATAACCCTCCATCAACAATAAAAACTTGACCTGTTATATAAGAAGATTCAGGAGATGCTAAAAATGTTACAAGTTTTGATATATCTTCTGGTTTGCCAAACCTTCCTAATGGTATCTCTTTAATGAGTTTCTCTTTCAATTCACTAGATAAGTTTTTTGTCATATCAGTTTCAATAAAACCTGGAGCTATAGCATTAACTCTAATGTTTCTACTTGCTACCTCTTTTGCAACAGATTTTGTAAAACTTATTACTCCACCTTTTGAGGCGGAGTAATTACATTGACCTTTATTTCCAAATATTCCAACAATTGAAGAGATATTTACAATTGAGCCACTCTTTTCTTTTATCATATATGGTAAAACCTCTTTTGTCATAACAAATGTACCTACAAGATTTGTATTCAAGACATCATAAAAATCTTCAAGTTTCATCCTTATTATTAAATTATCTTTTGTTATTCCAGCATTGTTAACTAAAAGATGAATATTTTTAAACTCATTTATAAAATCACTAACAACTCTTTTAACATCCATCTCTTTAGATATATCTGCCTTAAGTAGTAAAACTTTGACATTAAATTTTTTTTCTACATCCTCTTTGATACTCTTTGCCTCACTCTCATTTTTTAAAAAATTTAATCCAATATTAAATTTAGCATTTGCAAGATCATAAACTATTGCTTTGCCTATGCCTCTTGTTCCACCTGTAATAATAGCATTTTTAAACTCTTTCATATTTTTCTTCTTCAAATAAAGTTTCAACACTATAGAATTTTAAATTATTAAAATCTCTCTGACTCAAATTTGTTAAAACTCTATTTGGTCCAACTTCATAGAAATTTTTAACTCCAAGTTCCTGTAATTTTATTATTGTTTGTATCCATTTCACTGGTCTTGTTATCTGGTTAAATAGAATCTCTTTTATTAAATTGCCATCTGAAACCTCCTGATTAGCAACACTTGATACATAACCAAATTTAGGTATTAAGAACTTAAAATTTGCTAAAATTTTTTTAAACTCATCCTCTGCTCTTTGCATTAACTGAGAATGAAAAGGAAGAGATGTCTTTAAAGGTATTAGTCTCCCCTTTTTTTCTGAAACTAAACTTTTAAGATTATCTAAAATATTTTCTTCGATTGATAAAACAACTTGAGTTTTAGAGTTGTATCCAGCAATCTGAATTACACCTTTTTCTTGTAAATCATTAACAATCTCTTCAATATCTTCTAGTTTTAAATTTAATACCGCAACCTGTAAACCTTTGATATTTCCAATGAATTTTTTCATTATTCTTGCTCTCTCTCTAACAAGAATTAAAGCATCTTTAAAAGAAATTGAGTTAGAACTTAATAATGCACTATATTCACCAAGAGAGTGACCAGCAACATAATCTGGAGTTATTCCTTTTTTTTCTAAATATTTAAAATAGATGTAACTTGTAACTAAAATCGAAATTTGAGCATTTTCCGTATCCTTTAACTCATCATCTTCAGCATCAAATAATAAATACTTTAAATTCATATTTAAAATTTCCTCTGCTTTCTCTAAAAATTTATAACCCTCTTCATATTTTGAAAGGATTTCCCTCCCCATACCTTTGTATTGTGAGCCCTGACCTGGAAAAATAAAACCTTTCATTTTACCTTTTTAACTCCTCCTTTGTTTTTAAAGTTGCAATTATAATTCCTTCTGCTACAATTACATTATTTATTGATGCACAAACTTTAAATTTCATAAAACCCATCTTTTTAAGGATAACTTCTGATTTAAGAATTAATAAATTTGGTGGAAAAACTGGTTTTTTAAAATTAAAATTTTCAATTTTTACAAAAATTGGAAAAAGTTTATACTCACTTTTATTGAAAATTAAAAGGGAAGCCTGTGCAAGTGCCTCAACAATTAAAACACCTGGCATTACTGGAAAATCTGGAAAATGAGATTTAACCCAAAAATCATCATCAGAAATTCTTTTTAATGCAACTACTTTTTTACCTACTTCTCTTTCTAAAATTTCATCTACAAAAAGAAATGGCTCCTTCTGAGGAAGTAATTTTTTTATCTCTTCCATATTTTTTTACCCAGTAGTGTAAAAATAACAACTCCTATTGATATTAAAGATATTGTGAGAATGATGTTTGAGGAATTTTTTTTCTTGATTTTTTCCTTAATCAATTTATTAATAATTCTTTCTGAAATTCCGTTAAGTTCAATCATATTTAAATTTTTTAATTCTTTTTTAATTACTTCATATTTCTCCATATTCATCCTCGATAATTTTTTTTAGATTTTTTCTTGCTCTATATAATCTTACTTTAACTAAATTCATTGAAATTTTAAGAATTTTGCTTATTTCAGCATAACTGAAATCTTGTATATCTCTTAGAATTATTATTTCTTTATCTTTTTTATCAAGTTTATTAAGTGCATTAATTATTTTGTTTCTTCTATCATCTTTTATTAACTCATCAATAATAGATAAAGATTTTTCCTCTTCTATTGAAATTATTTTTTTTTCGATTTTCATTCTTGATAACTTTTTAAAACAGCTGTTTCTTGCAATTCTCAATAGCCAGTATTTAAAGTCCTCTTCATTTCTCAAACTTTTTAAGTTTATAAATGCCTTTAAAAAAGCCTCTTGAGCCAAATCTTTTGCTTCCTCCTTATCTTTTATAATATAGTAACAATATGTAATAATTTCTTTTTCATAAATCTCTACAAGTTGCGCAAAAGCACTTAATTCTCCTTTTTTAGCTTTTCTTATTAATTCTTTTTCAATCATTAAAATAGATTCCCTTTTTTAAATTTTGTTACATAAATTTTAAATTAAAATGATATAATTTTATATTATAATTAATTTGGAGGTGGAAATTGGAACTTACAGGAAATTTGAAAGATTTTACAATAGAGGATTTATTAAAATTTATTAACATCTCAAAAAGAACGGGTGTCATTTTTATTAAGGGAAAAATTGAAAAAGAAGGTGAAAATGAAGCAAAAATTTATTGCAAAGATGGAGAGATAATCAATGCTGAAGTTGGTGATCGAGATGCAGAAAATGCATTTTATCTTATTTTAACTATGAAAGAAGGAATTTTTAATTTCTCAAAAGAGTTACCAAAAGATACACAGATTAAAATAAACAAAAAACTTGAGGAACTTCTATTTGAAGGTGCAAAACAGGTCGAAATAATTGATGATGTTCTAAAAAAACTACCTCCACTTGATACAATTTTTAGAGTCAACCCAACTCCCCCATCTACAAAAATAAGTTTGAATAAAGACGAATGGATGATATTGAATAAATTTAGAGAAGGTAAAACAATTAGAGAAGTGAAAAATGAAGTAAACTTAAATGAAACTGATGTTTTAAGAACAATATTATCTCTTATCAATGCAAATCTTATAATTCGTGAGGAAATTGATATTATGAAAATAGTGCCTGAACATTCTGAAAAGGCAAAAGCGATAATAAAAACATATTCTGGGCTTGACATAAGTTTATTTCCTACAAATAATGTTAGAGCAAATAATTTTTTTTTCAAAATAGATGGAAAAAAGGATCTTGAAACTCTTATGAATGAAATGAGATTAAAAAGAAAAGATGCGCTCTCTCTTTTTATGTTACTAATAAAAGAAGGAGCACTAAAAGCAAGAATTTCACCAAGTTTGTTTAATAAAATCGAAGAAGAGTTAAAGAAATAAATTAATGTTAAAAAAAATTATATATTTTTTATTTTTATTTATCTTTTTATTTTTAATATTTCCTTTCAATATTCAAGGTAAAGATTATTATTTTAAAAAAGTCTTAACAAATATTTATATAAATAAAGATGGTTCCTTTGATGTTGAAATTGAAAGAACATATCATTTTTCAGGTAGTTTTACCTGGGCAACTTACAATATTGATAAAAAGGGATTTAATGAAATAACTGATTTTAGTCTTAAAGATGAATTCGGAGAATTTAAAAAAGCTAAATCTGAAAATGAAGGAGAAAGAACTTATATCTTTCAAGACCTCGGAAATAGTTATTCAATTAAATTTTTTTATAAATCAGAAAACGAAGATAAAACATTTTATTTTAAATATAAAGTCTTAGGTGGAATTAAAGCATATCTTGATATTGCTGATTTCTATTGGAAAGTAATTGAAGATAGATGGGAAAGAGATACTAAATATTTTGAATGTAAAATCTATTTTCCGGAGAAAATTGATGAAAATAGTTTCTATGTTTTTGCGCATGGACCTTTGTGGGGTAAAATAGAAAAAAATGATGGAAATGGTGCAATTCTTAATATCAGTAATATTCCAAGCAACACTTTTATTGAAGCAAGAATTCTATTTCCATCAACTATTTTAAATATAGAAAAAATTGGAGAAAATAAATTAAATGAAATTCTTTCTTATGAAAGGAGTCTCGCTAACAAATCCAATATTGAAAGATACAAAGCAAAATCAATATTATTTATATTATTTCTAGTTCCAATTATTATATTGCTTATCTGGTATTACCTTTTCAGAAAATATGGAATTGAATATAAGCCATCAAAAGATTATATTTATATAAGAGAGCCTCCAGATGAACTTCCTCCTGCAATTGTTGGATATCTTTTTAAATGGAAAAATGTTGATGCAAAAGATTTTACAGCTACATTGATGAATCTTATTAGAAGAGGATATATCAAAATTGAAACAAAAGAAAAAGAAGTTGGTTTAATTTTTAAAAAAACAAAAAACATTTTATTTTTTACTAAAACAGATAAAAAAATAGATGATTTAAAAATTCATGAAAAGATAATCTATGATTTCCTTTTTTTAAGTTTAACCTATAATGATATTTTGAATTTATATTCTAAAAAAGATTCGTCAAAAAAATTTGAATCTTATTTTAAGGGAAAAACAGGCTTTCTTCCTGACTTTGCTGGAAAAAATGAAATAACAGTATCATCCGAGGATATAAAAAATTTTATTAAGAAAAACCCAAATGAATTTAGAACAATTTTTAATGCATTCAGTGAAAGCGTTAAAGAAGAAGGAGAAAGTTTAAATTATTTTGAAAAAAAGGGATTTAATATTGCAACAGTATTTATTATTGTCTCATTTATATTTTCATTTATTACAATATATTTTGCTTTAAGGTATAGAGTAATATATTTAATATTTTATTCAGTTTTGATTTCCGGATTAACAATATTTTTATCAATATTTATGCCAAGAAGATCTAAAATTGGTTCTGAAGAATTTAATAAATGGAATGCTTTAAAAAAGTTTTTAACTGATTTTTCGAATTTAAAAGAAGCGATTCCCAATTCAGTTGTAATTTGGGAAAAATATCTTGTTTATGCAGTAACCTTTGGTATTGCGGAAAAAGTTATAAGTCAATTTAAAATTCAATTACCAAACATAAATGAAAATGAACTATCAAAAAGTTATTTGATAGGGGCATTTCATACAGGTGGTTCTTTAGATTTTGGAACTCTTTCTTCTGGTTTAACATCAATGGTATCATCCTTTAACTCTTTAACTTCGATTGCCTCATCTTCGCTATCATCATCAGGTAGCGGTGGAGGTTTCTCTGGTGGTGGAGGTGGAGGAGGCGGGGGCGGTGGAGGAGGAGCAGGTTAATATTAAAGTTCTATTTTTTCGACATTGAAATTAAAATCTTTAATAAATATCTTTGCTTTTTCTTTAAAACTTTTAACATCGCCTGTTGTATAAAATTTTAAAGTTGATTTCTCATTATGTTTAATAAAAACTTTTATATATTCAGCAATTTCTTCTGCAGGATCAACAATTTTTACATCTGGAAGTATTTTTAAAATTAAATCACGAAGAGCAGGAAAATGTGTACATCCAAGTATTAATGTATCAACAAACCTAATTTTTTCTAAAACTTCTTTTGCAATTGAATAAGTTGGACTATTATCAACAATTCCATTCTCTACAATATTAACAAGTTCTTGAGAACCAATCTCAAAAACTTTCACATTTTTATTTTTAAATTGAATTTTATTTTTATATACATGACTTTTAGCAGTAATGGGTGTTGAAATAACACCTATCAAATTATTTTTTGTAATTTTTATACTTTTTTCAACAGCACCATCAATAACTCCAATAATAGGTAAATTAAATTTACTTTTTAAAAAATCTATTGCAACAGAACTAACAGTATTGCATGCTACTATTATTAAATCAACATTTTTAGAAATTAGAAATTTTACTAATTTTTCACTTCTTTGTTCTATTTCTACTTTTGACTTTATACCATATGGGTAATAATTTTCATCACCAATATATAAAAAAATATTTTCTGGAAATTTTTCATAAATTATCTTTAATACCGAAAGCCCGCCAATTCCAGAATCAAATATTCCTATTTTACTCATTGATTGAAATATTCACTAATCGCATCAAAAACTGCTTTTGCAAGTTTTTGTCTTATGTTTTCATCAAGTATCATCTTCTCTTCATTTGGGTTTGAAATATATAAAGGCTCAAGAAGTATACTTGGCATAGTATTTATATCTTTAACAACTTGAAAACCTCTATTTCTTACTCCGCGATCAATTGTATTCAATATATTGATGATTTTTTTATGAACTAACTCTGCAAATTTTAAACTCGAAGGATGAAAATAATATGTTTCTGTACCAGAAACATCATTTGAAGTTGATGCATTTAAATGAAAAGAAATAAAAAGATCTGCTCCTGATGAATTTGCTATTGTAACTCTCTGATCAAGGTTTGGAGTTAACTTATCATTTTCTTTTGTTCTTGTCATTATAACTTTTGTACCAGATGCTTCAAGCAAATCTTTAACTCTTATCGCAATATCAAGGACAATTTTACTTTCAAATGCTCCAGATGGACCAACAGCACCAACATCATAATAAATACCATTTGTATAGGCACCATGTCCTGGATCCAAAATAATAATTTTATCCTGTAACCCTTTTGATAATTGTCTTGAATAGACAATATTAATAGAGGGGGGAGTTTTTGAAGAATTTATTTGAACATTTGGTAAATTTGTTTCTCTTTTAATTGTAATTTTGGTTATAGGTAAATTTGCTCCACTTCTTGGCGTTGTTGATATAGATATGACAAATTCTTTTTCCCTAAAATTTTTATCAGGATATGGTAAACCATTTATTGATAATGTAACTGAGTCAGTTTGAATGGATTGAGTGAATTTTGTTTGGAAGGATAAGAGTAGAGTGTAAATTTCCTTAAATTCTGACTCTTTGTTAAAGTTCATCTCAAGTATATATGGGTCAATATAAACTATTTTATTGTTCTTATCAAAATTTACTGAACAATCAATAACAAATGGAATGAATTCTATTGGAATAAATAAAATATCATTTGTAATAACAGCGCTCAAAGAAAACTCCTTTGTTTTATCTCCTTTTTTAACTACTGAACTTTCTGTAATTTCAACTTTAAGTCCTCTAAAGAAAAAGGAAAGAATTTTTTCTTTATCATCCCATGCTGCAGGATAACCAAGAGATTCAAAAAGAGACTTTGCTGGAATATAAAGAGTGTTGTTCTTTTCAAAAGGAGATGGAAATATCGATAAAAAGTTGTCAGATAGATATACTGGGTAAGAAACTTGTACTCCTTTTGATAAAATAGTTATAGAAATTCCGTTTGATGTCCTTTTTATATTGTATTTATATTCCTGACCGAGATCAACAACTACTCTTACAACAGATGGATCGAGTGAATATTGACTGCATCTTACTTTTAAAACAGAGTATTTATTTATATCTTTTGATAGTGCTCCTGAAAGAAGAATTGAGTTATTTAAGTCAACAACAATTCTAATAGGATTATAAATAAGTGTCTCAGAATAATCGTTTATTTCATTGCTACTAATTATATCAATAATAATATTTCCACCTTGATCTCTAAAAGAAATATCATTTATTTGAATTTTTGATTCAGTTTTTGAAACTTCCCCACTCCATTTTATCCAATAAATTTTCCCATTATAAACAATTTCATAATAAATTATATCTGGAAAAATAAGTGAAGTTCCAACAACTTTTATTTTAGATTTTGACGAAACTATATCGCTTTTTTTCATTTCTTCAGATGGACCATCATAAAGAAATTTTTCAACCTCGAGTGTAATCTCTTTATCAATAATTTTTGTATCTACGGTCTTTTCAATGTAAATAAGGTTAACTTTTTCAGAAAAAATCCAGCCAATATCTTGATCTATTTTAGAAAAATACCATATTTCATTAGATGAATTTAAAGCCATCCCAAGAATTATAATTTTTGTATCTGGTTCAATTGCCCTAACAACTTCATATGAAATCGAAGGCCCTGTTCTTAAATTTGTATACTCTTTGACAACACCAGAATTTTCCTTTACCATCTGTTCAGTTTTACTTACTTCAACAACCCAAGATGCAACAAAACCTTCTTTACCAAGTTTTTCTATTTTTATCTTATACCATACTCTTCCGTCTGTGTCTTTTGACTCAGATATAACTTTAAGAACCATTCTCTCTGTTACTGTTGTGAGGATATCATAAGAAAGACCAGGGCCTGTTCTTATATTTGTTGGTGGGGTGATTATGACTTCTTTATCTTCGACAGGTTTCTCCTCGATTGTTCTTACTTCAACAACCCAAGATGCAACAAAACCTTCTTTACCAAGTTTTTCTATTTTTATCTTATACCATACTCTTCCGTCTGTGTCTTTTGACTCAGATATAACT